>FUFK010049743.1_pt1 | contig 12077 bp, 12 predicted proteins | sample 1021851 | NCBI WGS metagenome assembly FUFK01 (sample SAMEA51879418, study PRJEB19060) | metagenome
TATAATCTAATTTTTCTTGAGGCTTTGTGCATTTTACCAATATTCTTACCTATTACGTACAAATCCTCTTTTTTTAATTTTTTCTTATCTTTACCTTTCAAAAAACTGACTAAGCAGGCTTTTTTAGATTTTAAGTTAAATAAATCCTTTACATATACAATTCCATAAGTATCATCAAGAGATTCTGTTTTTGAGACCGGCATTCTTGAGATTCTTTTATCATTAACAAGTTTTTTCACTTCTAAAATATCAACAGGTAAAGATAAAAACAAAACATCTACTCTTGGAGTCATAATTTCTTTAATAGGTCTATCTGAGAAATCAAGTAATGAGTCTATTATCTCTCGTTCGGCAGGTAAGATTTGCCCTTCTATTTCTCCCAGTGCAGTCAAAGCCTGGATGTCTGCTTCAGTTACTTCTGCATCATCATCATCCGTTGATCTAACAAATTTCATTATTACTTTTGTTATGCCATCTGTAAAAGGTGCAAAGATTTTTGATAATAATTCAACCAAAAAAGTTGTCCTAGATAGAAATGAGATAGGAAGTTTTGTAGCAAGTGTCTTAGGTGTTATATCACCAAAAATTAAGACAATAATAGTTGTAAACACAGTTGCCAATGCACTTCCTGCGCTTTCTCCAAAACGTCTTACAAAAATTAAAGTTGCAACTGAAGCCATTAAAATATTGACAAAGTTATTACCCACCAGTATTCCACCGATTGTTTTTTCAATATTTTCTTTAGCTCTTTTTATTCTGTTATTTTTCCTATTTTCTTCTAATTGATGAACTTTCTGAATAGGAATAGAGGTTATTGCTGTTTCTGAACCAGAAAGCATTCCTGACAGCATTAAGCAGAGGAAAAATACTATATATAATACGATGTCAAAGTTGATACTCAATTTGTATAATTGATTTTAGATAATTTTTGATTTAAGTAAATAATTTTTTTAATTTAGTTTTTTCAATTGGTTTAAGCAAATACTCGTCTGCCCCAACTCGTTTTGCTTGAAAACTATCTGCTTCACGGTCAATTAATAGCACAATAGTTGAATCAATAACTTTTTCACTTCTTTTTAGCTCTCTAACAATAGAAGGTCCGCCGTTATTGTTTACTTGCATGTCTACAAAAATGTAATCATATGAAATATTCATATCATTTGCATCTTCTAAGTGAGTAAAATTACACTCAAAATCAATTAATTTAATGAGTGAATCTTTTACCCATGTATTGTCGGTTATTAAGCAAATTTTCACAGTTTTAAAAGACTACTATTCTATATATTTAAGTATATAAAATGTTAAAACTATTACCCATATTATTTCTGGCAGTGATAAATACTGCGAATGTCAATATATTTGAAATTGAAGGTATTTTTTCTAGTGGCCATATCAATGCTCTTGAAAGATATGTTGATGAGAATAGTACGGAAGAAAAGAATCTTTTTGTTGTGCAGTACAATGCCTCAGATGTAAATGTAAATTCAATAGATGAATTACAAGTGATTCTAAACAACATGGATGCTCCAAAAGCAATTTGGGTCGGACCAAACAAAAGAGAAGTTGATTTGAGTGTCTTACGAAATTTTGATTTTGTAGGCTTATCTCCTGGAACAATTATTACAAATAATAAAGGNCCAGGTTTATTTGAAACTATTTGNGAAACAAANACTTGTACNAANAANGATGTTTTNGTTACAGCTGAGGAAGGTATTTATAAGGATTATTTAATCGTTGGTTCTATAGGNGCATTTGTTGAAAACTTAGGCAGTCAAGAGATACNGTCAAGAATTAGGCAAATATCTTTGAGTTTCGATTTAAGTTCTGAGGAAATCAATCAAATTAGATTTATTAAACCATCGCTTTTTGAAAGATTTTATATTGCTATTTCAAATCCTGTATTCACTTACTTATTTTTTGCTCTTGGTTTTGCNTTAATAGGNNTAGAACTCTTTGCAATAGGCCCTGGCTTAATGGCATTTAATGGCGCATTGTTAATAGCTTTTTCCTCAATGACNTTTAATGAATATANCTTAAATTACATTGGTTTANTAATTTTCTTAGTCTCATTCTTGATGTTTATAAAAGTACTATCCAGAGGTTTTTTTGGACCGCTNGGAGTNGNAGCTTTGATTGTGATGCATGGATCATCNTTAATNATGTTTTCAGANTATTTACTTCGAATTAATCACTTTCTATTATTCGGCTCTTCATTGATAATTGCTTTCTTCTACTTTGTTGCAATACCTACTGTTATNAGNTCTCGATTAACTACTGANACNAGTGCTATGTCATCNCTNGTAANCTCTCAAGTNACTTTGCTAGAGTTAATCAACAATAATCAAGCATTGGTTAGATTGAACGGAAAAAAAATCGTAGTAGATCGAGTTGAAAGCAATTCTTACATCATAAAAAATGAGTACAAACTTGTTGAAGAGGATGGAAAACTCATAATTTAAGGGTTTACTTCGCGAAAAAAATCTTTTTACAGATGGATTTCAACGTTTACTGTTTACATATGCTTCAAATAAAAGTTTCAACTTGGCAGTACGATGCTCTTTGTAGGCAACACAGTAGNAACCTNTTCTTCCCACCTGCAACTTTTGAAAAAAAAGAAGATCGTGAAAAAAGAGAGGCTAAAGCAAAAGCTGTTTGTAGTGGGTGTCCGGTAAAATTCGAGTGTCTTGAAGAAGCAAATGAAATTTCCGAACCTTTTGGGGTTTGGGGAGGCCTTAATGAGGTAGAAAGAAAAAGAGAAGCAATCTACACCTAGTTTATTTTTGTTCTTAAACCACTAGANTCTATTTTTTTTGTTACNAACTCTTTATCTAAAAATTCTAAATATGGAATAGCATACTTTCTTGTNAGAGAAGACTGTNCTTTAAAATCTGTTACTGAAAAATNTTNTGGTAAAGAATCGATAATTTCCATTAGCTGAATTTTTTGGTCATCCGAAATAACTATGTTTTTTGAAACTCTAAATAGACAGCCGTTCATAAATAAAGATTTAATTGCATCTGTGTCGTATTTCNTTAAGTCTACTTCANTAACATTTAGTGCNTTACCCAATTGGGATTTAAGNTCNNCAAGAAGTTGGCTATCTATATCTNNTATCTTATTTTCAACAATTTGATCCTTCTGAATTTTTATGGATTTGAAGTCNACAATNAGTTTTTTTAANTCTTTTTCCTCTATATAAAAATNTNTATANAAATAATTACCAACACCAGACTTATTAATTTCGANAATATTTGATTTAATATTNTCTTCTAAAGTTTTTAAATNANTGTTTTNAATAAAGNATTTTCCAATTCTTTTAAANTCCTNNNTNTTACTNCTTAATAGGTTTTCAGGAATCAAAGTAAATATCTCTTCTGAATTTATATTATTTTTCATCCGAAAAACTCTGTTTAATTTTTTTATTAAANAACTATTATTCGTTGAGTGAACAACNNTTCCTCCGATGAACATTTTTTTAGACAGGTTATGTACTAAAACTTTTTGTAAATTTAGTACAGGAAGGCTTTTCTCTAATTGCACAAGCAAGAACATTTTGTTGTCGATTTTAATAGCTCTACATTTCTTAATAATCTGATTGTGTGTGCCAACATAAATTCTTAAAGTTCCTCTTTCCAAAAATAAAGCCGAATCTGTATTTGGTCTTATAAGCATATAAGTAGTTTTTTCAATTAATTGATTAGTTAACAAACTTCCTTTTCCTGGATCACTTTTATTATTTTTTAAAGATATTGCAATTCTTGAAGAGGAGGTAATTAAAGTATTCAATTTTTGACCCACTGACTCTACTTCTCTTATATCTAATTGAGTTTGTTGATCATTTACAAATACCTTGTCAAAACTCATATTTTTACTTGCTGTTCCAGTAATTACTTTTCCTATCCCTTCAATGGAAAATACTCTATCTACCCACAAAGAAGGAGGGTTTATATTTGACTCAGGTTTTTTGAAAAATTCATAAATGATTTTTTGTACTGATTTTTTATCACTATTTATTGAACTAAACTCAACCACCGAGTGATTAATCTCTTTGAAGTCAATTAATTTATTTTTCAATTCATTTTTGCCAAACACGATATCTTTTTTATCTGTTTTAGTCAGGAAAAAAAGTAGATTATTAATTCCTAGATTTATGAGTGATAAAAAATGTTCTTCTGATTGTTGAGACCAACCTTGGGTTGAGTCAACACAAAACAAAACTCCATCAACGTTGGAGAAACCACTGATTGTATTTTTAAAATAATCGGAGTGACCCGGCACATCAACAATTGAAAATCTTTTCTCTTCATAATCAAAGTATGTATAGCCAAGGCTAATGGTTAGGCCTCTTTGCTTTTCCTCTTTTAAGCGGTCAGTTTCTTGTCCTGTTAAGAAATTAACTAATGTGGACTTGCCATGATCAACATGGCCAGCTGTCGCTAATACGGTCATAATGAATTTAGAAATTTAGCAATTTCATCATCTTGATTTTCGAATACACTCCTCAAATCAATATTTATTTTTCCATCAACAACTCTTGGGATGATTGGATATTCGTTACTAATTAGTTTCATCAAAACTTTTTCTGATTTATCAACATCTAGAACCATTACAGGAGAACTTAGAGTTATGTTCGGNAGTGTTCCACCTCCAATCAGGCTTTCACCATTAATTATTTTGTGTTTTATATTGCTATTTTCGGTTATTTTTTCAAATCTACTTTCTAGCTCTGAATAAGTCTTTTTTAGAAGGTTCCAAAATGGAATATCCTCTTCATTTTTTTGAATATATAATTCTGTAGTTTTTTGAAGTTCATATAAAACTATATCTGAGCATCTGTANGTTCTGAAGATGCTGAAGTTTTTTATTGAATTAATCAATTCGTCTTTTCCTGCAATAATTCCAGATTGCACTGAGCCAAATAACTTATCTCCNGAGAACATCACNATATCAACACCATCTTTTATGGATTGTTGAACTCTAGGNTCTTTTTCAAAAATTGATAAACTGTGTTTTGTTAAAAAAGAGCTTTCAATTACTAGGCCACTACCCAGATCATGGATTAGTAATGTATCATATTTATTTTTTAATTCAGCAAGTTCAGCAATTCCAACTTCTTCAGTAAACCCACTAATTGAAAAATTGCTTCTATGAACTTTTAACACAACAGAGTTAGGATATTTTCTCAAGGCATCCTCATAATCACTTAAACGAGTTTTATTTGTTGTACCAACCTCTATTAAATTCATACCAGTTTCAGATATTATATCTGGAAGCCTGTAAGAACCTCCAATTTCAATGATTTCACCTCGGGACACTATGACTGTATCTTTGCTATGTTTTTTTCCTAGACACAGTAAAGATAGGTATAAAGAGGAAGCGTTATTGTTTACAAAAGCTACATTTTCAACTCCTAATAAAACCTTCATAGACTCTGTTAAATAATCATTTCGATTACCTCTCGAAGCAGTTGTTAAGTCGTATTCTATATTTGTGTACATTCCTGAAAAAGATACATTTACTGGCGATCTACCTAAGTTTGTATGAAGTACAGTACCGGTTGCATTTATAATTTCTCTTTGTTTCTTCAAACTTAGTTTGTTTATCAATAATTCGAACTCTTTTTTTGCATCCTCAGGATTTTTAATTGAAGAGAGAATATTTTTTGCGAATTCAATCTTTATATCTCGAGGAAGATTCGAGTTTGTTGATTCAACTAAGTTATTTACTGAAATATTTTCCATTACTTAGAAAGCTCTTCAAAAACCTTTGCTAGACGCCCAGTACAGGTTTCGTCTACTATTGGAGGCAACTTTTCAGCTATTACAGAAATAAGTTTTTCAATTTCTGTTTTAGTAGGGGTATTTTTTTCTTGAAGTATTAAAGGTGTCCCATCATCTGCAATATCATTTGTGTCTTCACTGATAGGAATTTTCCCTAGCATTGGAAGAGCAAACTGTTCTGCCAATGCATCTCCTCCACCTTGGCCAAATATATTAAATTTATCGCCAGTATTTGTTTCAAAGTACGACATATTTTCGATTACACCTAAAAGCGGTATAAAACTTCTTTTTGCCATATCAGCAACTCTAGTTGCAACTTTTTGTGCCATAAGCTGCGGAGTTGTAACAACTATAAGTTCGGCTTGCGGAAGCAATCTACTTAATGCCATTTGAATATCACCTGTACCCGGTGGAAGGTCAATTATTAAGTAATCAAGATCTCCCCACTCCACATTTGTTAGAAATTGTTCCAATGCCTTGCTCAACATTAACCCGCGCCACATGAGTGCAGTATCTTCGTCACTTGTAATAAGTCCGGTTGAAATAACTTTTAAGTTGTCATAGACAAATGGAACCATTAGTTTATCTTCGTTTGCTTCAATTCTTCCTTTAATTCCTAGAAGTCTAGGAATAGAAAATCCCCAAATATCAGCATCTAGAAGCCCTGTTTTAAATCCTTTTTTTGATAACCCAAGTGCAATATTTGTTGATAAAGTAGATTTGCCGACACCACCTTTACCACTACCTATTGCGATTACTCTAGTTCTTGGATCAATCTTTGTTGGTTGGGCATTTTCTCTTGCTTTTTTTCTTGCTTTTTCCATAACAGCAGTTCTATCTTTTTGATCCATAGCAACAACATTAATTTCAACTGTTTCAACATTTTCAAGTAACGTCAGTTTTCTAGTGATTTCTTTTTCAATTTGACTTCTCATGGGACAATCTGCAATCGTTAAAGCAAGGTCTATTTTGACGGTAGATCCTTCATGATCCACTTTTTTTACCATCCCAAGCTCAACAATATTAGCTCCTAGCTCAGGATCAAACACTGTAGATAAGTGTTTTAGCAATATATCACTTTGTGTCATAGGAATATTCTAAGTACATTTGTGAAAGATGTAATTATTAATTTATTGAATATCCGTTTTCTTGTTATAATTTGCACATGGACATACAAATTAAATCATCAAGANCAGTTCTTGCAACTGATAGTGCTGTAAAAAAGCTTGTAGAACTAAAATCAGAAGAGACAGCTGAAGATAGCTTTCTCAGAATGGGAGTAAAACCAGGAGGATGCTCTGGCTATTCTTACGAAATGTTCTTTGATACAGACAAATTTGATGGTGATGTAATAGAAGAGTATGACGGGGTTAACATTGTTGTTGATGGTCAAAGCCTAGAACACATCAAAGGTGCAACTCTAGATTACAAGGAAGGNTTAATGGAAACAGGTTTCTCCATTGATAATCCAAATGTATCCAGAACNTGTGGTTGCGGTAACAGCTTTAGTTAAATTTGTAACCGACTGAGTGTACTGTTTTNATCCAATCATTTCTCTGGTCACCAAGCTTTGCTCTTAGTCTTCTGACATGAACATCAACTGTTCTTGCACCACCGAAATAATCGTAACCCCAAACCTTTTCGAGAAGCTGCTCTCTTGACCAAACNTTTTCCTGGTTNACAACAAAAAACTTTAATAACTCGTATTCCATNAATGTNAGNTCGAGCAANACATCACCNGCTTTTGCTTCNTAAGTTTTTAAATTAATACTAAGNTCTTTGAATTCAAGTATTTCTGAATCACTATCACCTACTAGTGCGTGAACTCTTGCACCCACTTCTTCTAATTTGCTATTACTNGAAATTAATTCAATTTGAGGGTTTTGAATTAGGTCAACTGTTTGTTCAAAATCTACTTCATTAACAATAATTAAAGTAGGAAAAGGTTTAGTGGAGGATTCTAAATCTGACAAATTTTTCTTAGTTTCACCGTATTTAGAAAGTGATGTTACAACTAAATGTATTTGTTTTGGGGTTTGTATATTCTTAATGACGAGTTTTTTTACACCAGAAGACTTTAATAAGTCTTCGAAGTTTTTATGCTCTTTATCTATGTTTATATATGTATCTATCATCTCGAAACAATTATTTAATAATTCTGTAACAACATTGCTTGAAATATATATTACATTATTTTCATGAAGATAAAAGCAGAATATATATGGATTGACGGTCTAACTCCGACCGCAAAATTAAGGAGTAAAACAAAAATAATCGATCAAGGAACTGAGCCTCCTATTTGGGGTTTTGATGGTTCTAGTACTCAACAAGCAACAGGTGACCAATCTGATTGNGTGTTAAAGCCAGTNGCACAATTTCCNGANCCAGTTAGAGGNGGCGAAAATATTTTGGTGATGTGTGAAGTAATGAATGTAGACATGACACCACATGCATCAAATACTAGAGCTGCATTAGTAGAGTCAGCTGAAAATTTTGGTGAATTCGAGCCTTGGTTTGGAATGGAACAAGAGTATACATTTTATGAACAGTCTTATGACTCACTTAAATACGGCCAACCTTTAGGATTTCCTCCGTCAGGATACCCAGCACCTCAAGGTGGTTACTACTGTGGTGTTGGTGCTGATGAAGTTTATGGAAGAGAAATTTCTGAAGCTCATGCAACTGCTTGTATAGAAGCTGGATTAGGTATTTCAGGTACAAATGCTGAAGTTATGCCTGGACAGTGGGAGTTCCAAATTGGACCTGTAGGAGCACCAGATATTGGTGACCAAATTTGGGTAGCAAGATGGTTGCTNTACAGAATAGCTGAAGATTGGAATATTTCTGCAACACTAACTCCAAAACCTGTAAAAGGTGATTGGAATGGTGCTGGTATGCACACCAACTTTTCGACTAAACAAATGAGAGAAGATGGCGGATACGATGCAATTGTTGCAGCATGTGAAGCTCTTGGTAAAAATGCTGATTTGCATGTAAAAAATTATGGTGCAAACATTGAAGAAAGACTAACAGGNGANCATGAAACTCAAAGTTTTGACACTTTTTCTTATGGAGTCAGCGACAGAGGAGCATCTATTAGAATTCCATGGCAGGTTGAAGTCGACAAAAAAGGNTATCTTGAAGACAGAAGACCTAATGCAAATGGAGACCCTTACGTCATTGCAATGCTAATGATTGATACAGTTTGTTCAGCAGCTTCTAGCTAGAAGTTGCTGATGCAACAATTTCTTCNATCTTTTTAATAAATTGGTCTAAGTTCTTATTAAATGAGTCAAGAGCTGCAGCTCTTTGTTCTCCTGTATCAGAAGATTCAAGACCGGCTAGTAGTTCAACAGTGTCTTCGTAAATTAAATTAACAAGAGTTTTTAACTCTTCATGGCTTGTTACCAGGTTTGCAAACTCATTTGGTGGCCCAGGTTCAGAGACAGTTGTAACAAATTGCTCTGCTGTTGAAATATTTACTTTAAACTCATCCTTTGCTTCTTGNTAAGTAACACTTTGATTGTCCCAATTGTCATTTGCTTCTAAGACATCTTTACCAAGCTCAGTTGCTTGAATCTTCTCTGCTGTTAATTCTTCAAGATAAGCAACATAATTATCAGGAAGTGTAGTCGTTGTTGTAGTAGTAGAAGTATCTTCAGTACTTGTTTCCTCTGCGACTGTTTCCACCGGAGTTTCTTCAGCAACTATATCAAGATTGTTGTTTGTTGAAACTCTATTGATGAAAGTATATGTTGTTGCAATCATACCAATTAAAACAAGAGGAAGTACGATTCTTCCTGGTTTAGGATCTGGATTAAAGGTTTCCATAGCTATATTGTATCAAACTTATTTAATATATCGTTATTAATGATATTCCAATCACTNCTTTCCTCTTTCGTAAGAGTTAAAAAACCAGGACCTGTGAATATAGATTCAACACCATCTATCTCAATTAATTGTTTTGCTATACCACCAACCTCTTGACTGTCTTTATTAATGTAAATTGCTATTTCATAGTCGTGTTCAATTAATATTTTTTTAGCATTTGGGTTTGGTGTGTCTATTAAATCCATATTTAAATAATATTTTAATATAAAAACAGTTAATATGTCTGTATGCAATACGATGTTAGCAAACTAACTAAAAATAATATATCTATAAATCGCAGTCAGATTGTCTCCGTATTGGGATTGTATTGTTTTGTTCTTGGTACATCTCTATTAGGTTTCTCAGTTTATTTATTTTTAGAGTCATCAGGAATAGTTAACGAAGTGCTTATAAGCTGGAGTGGCCAAGGTCTTTTTTGGTCATTCATTACACTATTTGTTTCTCTTTTTGTTTTATTTGTTCCTGTAGAATTTTTTAATGAATATTTTATAGAGAACAGATCTTTTAGAAATTTACTTACAAATGTAGTATCGGTAATATTTGTTTCATTATTTTTTCTAGTCTTGTTTCAGATTTTGCTAAGAAATCAAAATGTATTTGTGAATGAATATCTTGTAATCGCTAGAGCAGTTTCGTTTTCCGGATTTATAGCAATTCCGTTAGTACTATTTTTATTTCACAATTTTGGAAAAAATTTGAGCTTTATAAACAATTACTCATATAGTTTGATTCTTATAATTTGGATTATTTCTACTCAAATATTTTTATAGCTTACATTTGGTTTACTGGAGTTATTCCCAAACACCACATTACATTTTGACTAGTTGTCAAAAATAAATTGGTTATATACATTTTTGAAGATAGCTGGGCTGAATCTTCAATTTCTGATATTTTTTCGCTTTCGTAGAACTGATTAAACAAATTTGAGATTTCGTACAAATAATTTGCAAGATGATGAGGTTCGTTAAGAACGGCTGACTGTTCTAAAAAGTAAGTAAACAAATATAATTTTGAAAGCAGTTCCTTATCTACATCACCAAGAATTAAATCATTTAGTTCACTGTGTTTAGTTCCAATATTTTCCAAAAGCTTTTTTGCCCTAACTTGTGAGTATTGAACATAGATACCTGTTTTTCCATTTACATTGGTAAATTTTTCTAAGTCAAACTTATAGTCCGTCTTTCTATTGGTAATTAAATCACTGTAGGTAAGTACCGAATTTGTCAATTGTGAAACTATAGACTCCTCTAAATCATCATTAATTTTTTCAATGTATTCAAAAGTTTCTTTAAATAATTCACTTAAAGGCTTCGTACCACCTTCCCTAGTTTTAAATGGGTTTCCGTCACTATCATTTAAAGTTCCATACGAAATATGTTCGTGTTCGAGATTGTTAAATTCAAAATACTTAATTGAACTAAATAACTGTTCAAAGTGAAGTGATTGGCGATTGTCGACAATATAAAAAGTTTTATCGTATCCTATATTTTTTTGTCTAAATAAAATAGTCGCTAGATCTGTAGTTATGTATAGGTAAGAACCATCTGATTTAGTAATTAAGATTTTAGGATCTGTATCTTCCACACTAATCAAAGCCCCATCGTCATATATGATTTTTTCATCTTTTAACAATTCCTCAATCATTTTTGGAATTAAATTATTCACATCACTCTCGCCCAACCAATAATCAAAGCTGTGGCCAAATATTTCAAAATTTTCTTTTAGGCTTTGTATGGAGATNTCTTTAATAGANTCCCACATTTTTAGTAGTTCTTGATCATTATTGTTTAGAAGCTTATTTANTTCTTNAGCTCGAGTTTTGAATTCATTGTTTTGTTTATATTCCTCACTTGCTTTAGGATAAATTACCTCTAATTGGCTTGAGTCTAAACTTTGTAACTCTATTTTTTCCTTTTCTAAATAGGTAATAATTTGAGCTATTGGCATACCCCAGTCTCCAATATGTATATCACTTATTACTTCATTGCCAATAAATGAGTGAATATTGTATAAACTTCTTCCAATATTTAATGTACGCATATGTCCAACATGCAATGGTTTACCAATATTTGGTCCACCGTAATCAAAAATAATTTTATTACTCTCCTCATTTTCAAAATCACTTTGTGTATTTGTTACATTTTTCATGAGATAAATATGGTTAAGACTTAAATTGAGAAACCCCATGTCATTTTTCTCTACAGGTAGAAAAATATTTGATGAATTGATAGTTTCTATTACGTTTTCTTGTAGTTCATCAAAGAAGTCTGATTTATTATATTTTACTAAGTTGTTAATTTGTAAATCATACCCTGCTATTTTTGACATGCTTAGCTGTATTGCTTCATCTAACTCAAGTTTTTTAAACTCCTCTGATAGAGAAGTAGTTAAATTATTAAAAATATT
>FUFK010047282.1_pt1 | contig 12074 bp, 10 predicted proteins | sample 1021851 | NCBI WGS metagenome assembly FUFK01 (sample SAMEA51879418, study PRJEB19060) | metagenome
AATGAAGTGATTGAGGCAAAATTCAACTTGAACTCTCTAATCAAATTGTTGCATTTAGATTATTTTTTTTGCCTCAGTATTCAAGATTTCTTCCATTCTGATTTTATTTAGGAACCGAGGAGGACTGTAGAGACAGGAAGTCCCAATTAAATTTCAAGGAAATATAGAAGGATATTAACGAGGCTTGACCCTTAGAAACCATACTTAAAGGTTTCTAGTCAGTGGCCAAGCCCTATTTGAGAATAAGAACGGTCTTTGATTCTTTAAATTAGGAGGACACTATTCCAAACCCCTCCATAAATGACATCAAGTCTCCGTAATTTCTTTGTCTCCTTATTTGACTATTTTCCCATTCCATAATCATACAATAGGGAAAAGTATGAGTTTTGCCAGTTGGAGGAATTTTAGAGGCATCAGGAGTCATCATCTCACCTGTCATTGTACAAGTGATTTGAACTTCCATAACTGTGGTATTTCCAGATTCCATACTATTGACAACATCAAATTTGAAATCTGAAAAAGCTGAATCCCAGCTCTTATCTTTCTCAAGACATGCCTCTTTACCCTCATTGGTGGTTCCATCAGGATTTAAATTCACAATATCTTCGGCATAAAGCGAAGACATGGAATCCCAATCTGAATTAACAACAGCCTGAGTCCATTTTTTAAATAGTTGGGTAGACATTCGAGCCTCTCTATTTTTTCTTAATTTAGGATAAATGCTGTTGATTTATGAAGATATTGGTGTTGCACCAGTTTCTATTCTGATGATTTTCCCATTTTTAATAGACCATGCGCACAAAACAGCCTCTTTACCACTTTGAAATGACAAAAATTCGTGAGTTACACCGATCTCTTCATTTTCATAGATAACTCTGAATTTTTCAGATTTGGGAAAATCCGGACTCATCCAAGCCATGAATTCTTCTTTAGTAAATCCTTTGTTGTTTGCATGACTCCATACTACACAATCTGGATCAAGCAAATTGTCTACAGTTTCCTTGTCCTGAGTGTCCCAAGCATCGGAAAATTGCTTCATAATTCCCATAATATCCTTTCAAACAAAATATGACGAAGATTAAGAANGCATTATTCCAAAACCTTGCATCATTTACATCCAGAATGTGAATCCAATTATTATAATGAATTGTTTTTCCTGAATCTCATTTAAACATGGTGTGCCTTTTTTGGTCCTCCCGGAGTGAGGAGCCCTCACCCCTTAACTTCCAAAAGAAGTTTCCCGTACGAATCAAAGCACTGAAAAAAATACCAGAAGCAAGGTCAATTGTTTCTCTTTCTGAACGAACGAATTGTCTCTCCCTGAAAATACCTGGTAACGAATTGTATGAATATCAATACTTCGAATTCTTCAAGGGTTATGATTCTCTGAGGGTTTTGAAGGGAAAAAGCTTAACTGCCATANNAGATATCGAATGAAATTGACTTTATCATTCTGAATCATCATTAATGATTCAGTATTCAAATGGATCGTCCATTTTGGAAAATATGGATCAATTTCTCCTCTAATCTAGGATAAAAAAATGTTAAAAATGAAAATGCATTTCAGGAAGATGGTATTGGGGATCTTCATGGTAATGTTTCTTCCTCTCGGAGCGTTTGCTGAAAANATCACTTTTCTCACACCTTCCTGGGGTGTACCTCCCAATAAAGAATTGCTTGAGGCATTCCAAAAAGAATCTGGAATTACGGTCGAAATACAGTCGGTTCAAAATAAGGATCTTTTCAGTCGAATCCAGGTTGCTGCTGCGACAGAGCAGGCTGCTGCGGATGTGATTTTTCTCACCCAGGAAGCACCTTCCAACCTGGTTGCTGTTGGAATGATGAGATCGTTGAATGACCTGGCTTCGAAGGATCCTTTGGAATCCGATCTTCTCGGTCAAGAATTCTGGAACATCGATGGCGAGCAGTATGGTGTGCCTGTTTATGCACAACTGGTGATGATGGATTACAACAAAAAACGTCTTGCCGATGCAGGGTTCAACAGCCCTCCGGGAACATGGGATGAACTGCGGAAAGCATCTTACCAGATCAAATCCAAAGGGATTGATAAACACCCTATCGCGATGAAAGCAAGTGACTGGTCCTGGTACCTGATGGCACTTTCTATGGGAGATCCGATGTTTGATGGAGACCTGGAGCCTGTTTTTGCAAATCCCGGTTCGAAAGCCAGGGAGGCGATGAAGATGCTTTTAGAGTTTTTTCGGGAAGAATTGATCAGTCCTGAAATTGTTGCGGGAACGGTTAACCAGCATTCCATTTTCTGGAGCGGAGTTGGTACTTTCCATCAAGGGTGGCAGGGATCGATCCGAGTAGGAAATAACGCAGACAAGTCAAAACAGGCGCCAAATGTCGCCTACATGGTCCTTCCGGAAGTTGGTTCAACCTGGAGTTTCCCGGCCGCGATTGGAATTGCCAGATATTCAAAAAACCTTGATGCGTCATGGAAATTCATCCGCTGGTATACGGGGATTGAAAATCAGAAAGCCATCTACAACGCATTTGGACTTTATCCGTCCAGAGCCTCAGTTGCAGATGATTTGAATCGTCAGGGTGCGGTTGACGGCTATCCTGAGATTCTTGCTCAGGCGGCGAAAGTCAACGAGTTGCCGAGATATACCCTGTGGTGGGGACCTTTTACGGCAAAAGTTTCTGAGGAAGTGNTGACAGCAGTTCAGACCAATGCGGATGCCGATGCAACCATCGATAAAATTGCAGATCATTGGAACGAACTTAAATCAGAATATGAATGATGGCTTAAGTTGACGTCACGTNTTTTCATAAGTTATTCAATCACAGTAATGAAGTGAAATCATCCTATGGGCAGGAATTCACGAAGTGATCTCTTGTTCATAGGATTGATCATTGTCCCCCTTGTTCTACTCGTGGGCATCCTCATCTATTTGCCTGCAGTGGATTCTTTTTATACCTCCTTCACCAATGAAAATCTCCGGATAAGAATCCCTCCAAAGATTATTGGCTTCAAAAATTATATTAAACTCCTTTCCGGGTCTGAGTTCTGGAATGTGACGTTGAGGACAATNGCTGTGGTGGTGTTGACCCTCCCTCTGGANTTGATGATTTCTCTTGGGATTGCGTTATTGCTGACTGAGGTTTTTCCGGGAAGAGCATTGGTTAGAACACTCGTCCTGCTCCCATGGATGCTGCCGCCAATCGTAAACGGGTTTCTCTGGGGTTGGGTTCTAAATGGAGAATATGGGGCTTTAAACGGTTTATTATATCAATTTGGTTGGATCGATGAATACATCACATGGTTGAAAAATCCTGATACTCAGATTCTTTGGGTGGTGGTTGTTCAAACCTGGACCCGATTTGCGTTTCCGACGATCATTATTCTAGCAGGACTCCAGTCTATCCCTACCGATCTATTGGACTCCGCTAAAGTAGACGGTGCTTCGGTTTTTCAACGTTTCAGGCACATAACCCTGCCTTTGTTGATCCCAAGCTTCACCGTAGCGCTAACCATAGAGTTCATAGCGTCTTTTCAGATTTTTGATGTAATCTGGACCTTGACTTCCGGAGGTTCGTCTGGCGGGGCTATCAATCCATTCACCAAGACGCTCATGCTCTATAATTACGAGATTGTTTTCAGAGACCTGCGAATTGGTCAGGGAGCAGCATTGTCATTTCTGATTTTAATTATTTCACTTGGTGTCGCCATCGTTTTTGTTAAACGGCTTTACAACCAGTCCATTCAATGATTTCCAAGAAATGAATCAATTCTTTCATAGCAAATGGTCTAAAAACATTCTGATTTATTTTTTTAGTATCNTTGCCCTTTTGTGGGCAGTAGGACCGATCTACTGGGTCGTCGTTTCCTCCATTTCGACAAGAATGGAGCTTTACTCGGCGCCCGAAAAAGTCTGGTTTCCTTCAGAGCCAACCCTTGAAGCGTATTACAGATTATTTCAAGGAGGAGGGCAATATCGAGGAGGAGATGTCAGTCCAACGGAAGGTTTGATGTGGTCAGGTTTAATCAACACACTCATCATTTCAATCGTCTCAGGAGCATTCATTACTTTTTTGTCGACCAATGCAGGTTATGTTTTTGCGAGGATGAAATTTCGGGGTAAGAACGCTGTTTTTTATTTTTTGATGATGTTGATGCCCTTGCCGTTATGGGTCTCGATCATCACCTTATTCTTTCTCATCAGCAAAGCTGGTCTGATTGATTCCCTGACAGGAATGGTGATTCTTTTTGTCGTGTTTATCCTTCCTCTGGGAATCTGGCTGATGGCGACCTTTGTCCGGGACATCAATATTGAAATCGAGGAAGCAGCGATGATCGATGGGTGTAACCGCTGGCAATTAATGTATTGGATTGTTTACCCCTTATCCAAAGCCGGGATGGCGGCAGTATTCCTCATTTCAATATTAACCGTTTGGAATAATTTTTTGCTGCCATTGATTTTTACCCGCAGTCCTGATTCACAAATGCTCACCGTAGTGCTTTCGATGTTTGTTGGACAATATGAGGTGGCGTGGGAAGATATGGCCGCAGCGGCAGTTGTCACCATGTTGCCTCCATTTTTGATCGCTTTGTTTTTTCAACGATTTTTAATCAGAGGGATGACCCTTGGAGCAGTGAAATGAATGAATCCATCAAGAATCCATCAGAATCGATAGGCGAACTTTTTCTCATGGCATATGGAGGTTTGGATCCTGAACCTGCTTTGACCATGATTCGGGATTACGGAATTTCCGGATTTTATCTTAGCAATGACAATGTACCTGACCGAAAAACGGCACAAGACCTTTCCCGGATTCTTCAGGAAGAAAATAAAAAGAATGGTCAGTTCCTTCCTTTATTATTGGGAGTAGACCAGGAAGGGACATGGTCAGTGATGGCTGAGGATTCGAATCCAGGTCCCGGAAATTTGGCTCTTGGTGCTGCGGAAGATCCTGAGCTTACCAGAAAACGTTACTTCCATTTAGGAGAGGAATTAAATGCTTGCGGAATGAATCTGGTCTTTGCGCCTTGTTCTGATGTGAATACGAATCCTTCCAATGCAATCATCGGTATGCGTTCTTTTGGAACTGATCCGCAAAAAGTTGGAGCGCAAGTTGTTGCGGCTGTTGAGGGGCTGAAGGAAAGCGGAACCTTTTCAACATTGAAACATTTTCCGGGACATGGCGACACCTTCATTGATTCTCACCGAGCCCTTCCAACGGTCAGCAGGAATGAAAAAGAGGTTCGTGAAATCGATCTTTTCCCATTTGCACAGGGGATCAATGCCGGAGTGGATCTCGTCATGACTTCTCATATTTGTTTTGANGCCTTAGATCCCAATAAACCTGCAACATTCTCCAGTCTGATTTTGAACAATCTACTCAGAGAGGAATTGGGTTTTGGTGGAGTTGTGGTTTCAGACTCGATGAATATGCATTCGTTACAAAAAAACTATGACTCAGTTGATGCGGCAGTTGAGGCTTTGTGTTCGGGGGTAGACCTGATCATGCTTGCCGAAGAGCATTATGATCATGATAGTCAGTACCAGATGCGTCAAAGAAGATTGATCGAGGGAGTTCAAAAGGCATTTCTAGACGGGAAAATTCCGGAAAATCGGATTGTTGACGCGATCTCCCGTGTTCGTATGCTGAAAGGGAAAATCAAAAAAGTTGAAAATCCAAGGTTTGAGGATTCAACTTGGGTGTCCAGCAGCCGGGAATCCGCAGCAAAGGCCATTCGGTTTCTTCAAAAAACGGACAATTGGAAACGTCCAGAAGCGAAACAGAGATTAAATCTTCTTCGTGCTGCTCCCTCTTCATCTTATGAAATCGTTTTGAAAACCAGAGGGATCGGTCCGAACCCCCAACAATCATCCTTTGATTCTTTGAAAGAATCCTTAAAAAACCATTTTGATGTGAACGTGGTGGATGATTTCCAGAATCTAGATAGGGTTCAGGATCATTTAATTGTTGTGTTTGAAAATTATACTCTGCCTGGAGTTGATTTTGGAAACAACAGAGATGAAGAAGTCATTGAAACAATAAAAAACCATTTTAAATCTGAATTTCAAAAGAATATTACCTTTGTTGCAATGAGAGATACATTTAACTTAAACCTCAATCATCCTTTCACCACTCTTTGTGCCTATGGATTTCGAGAAGAATCCTCTCAAGCTATTGTCAATATGCTGATTAATCCCGATCTGAAAATGAAGGAAGGGGATATTTTTCATTCAAACCATTGAAACCATTTAAAACCGACNATTATCCGGGATCTTGCTATTCTGCAGCCTTTAGAAGTCAAGGCAGGTGGGTTACCTATTCACATGGAAGCCATCGAAATGGTGGAAACCCGATCACCAACAATTCCTTATTTGATCTGGCATCACTCACCAAAGTGGTNTGCACCCTTCCACTTTGTTTGATCCTGATAAAGGAAAAGCAANTTGATCTAGAAAAAACATTAAAATTTTATGTCTCCAGCGCAGGATGGTTCCAGGATCCTTCCCTGGGAGATGTGACGATTTCAGATTTGCTCAGTCACACCAGTGGTTTGCCTGCCTGGAAACCTCTCTTTTCCATTTCAAAAGACCCTGAAGTCCTCAGGGCCAATGTGCTGCAGACTTCTTTAGTTAAAAATGGAGTCCGTTGTTACAGTGATTTAGGCATGATTCTTTTGGGACACTTAATTGAACGAATATCTGGTACAACCCTTGATGTTTTATTNGACGAATGGGTATTGANTCCCCTTGGCATGAACCACACATGTTTCAATCCTTTGGATAGATACGAGTCTGATGATTGCGTTGCGACTGAAGATTGTGGTTGGAGGAAAAAANTAATGCAGGGAACCGTTCATGATGAGAATGCTTATGCAATGGGAGGGATTTCAGGCCATGCAGGACTATTTTCGACGATTGAAGATCTCACGAAATACATGGATGCCTGGTGTGATTATCTGGGAGAATTAAACCTGGAAGAAGAGGTTCATAGAATAATTGAAAAAAAGGGGGACAACCAAAACCTTCCTAATTTTACTTTGGGTTGGAGAATAGCCCCAAGTCTTGAATTTTCAGGAGTAGGTAATTACGAAGGAGCATTCGGTCACACGGGATACACNGGTACAAGTCTATGGTTTGATCCGGTAAAGAAAACTTCAATTATTGTTTTGAATAATAGAGTTCATCCCACTCGCCTTGAAACGGATGGTTCTATCAGGAATTTCAGAGAGACAGTTCACAATTATTTTCTTGAATCAACGGAATAAAATCATTTCATGAAAACAGTTATCGGATTAATGAGTGGGACCTCTATGGATGGTGTGGATGCTTCCCTGATTGAAACAGATGGTGAATCTCTAATAAAAATAAAAGGTTCCTTGAATGTNCCTTATGAAGAATCCTTCAAGTTGGAATTGATTGAAAATATTTCTAACAAGAAAATATCCTCTCAAACGGAATTGAAACTCACTCAATTCCATGCGGATGCAGTTTCAAAATTGATTGAAAAAGAAAATTTGATCAAAAGTCAGATTGATCTGATCGGTTTTCATGGCCAAACGATTCACCATGATCCTGATAATCAAATTACAATCCAGATGGGAGATGGGGATTTATTAGCAAAACTTTGTGATATAGATGTGGTGAACGATTTTCGCTCAAATGATGTGCTCAACGGTGGCCAGGGTGCCCCTCTGGTCCCTCTTTTTCACCAAGCAATCATAGGGGACCTTCCTAAACCCTTCATGATTCTTAATGTGGGAGGGGTTGCAAATGTTAGCTGGGTGGATGAAATGGATGAAGTTTCTGCATTTGATTCAGGACCTGGCAATGCCTTAATCGATGATTTCATGTATCAGAGAACCGGAAGCAGAATGGATCAGAATGGTAATTTGGCATTATCAGGAAAGGTTAATTCAAAGGTCCTCAANACATTAATGGAAAATCCTTTTTTTGAAATGAAGGGGCCCAAATCTCTCGATAGAAATCACTTTGATTCAAGCCCTGTGTTTGAACTTTCTGATGCAGATGCTGCTGCGACTCTGTGCGCGTTTACTGCTGAAGCAGTGAGAAAAAGTATTTCCCATTTTCAAAACTCCCCAAGTCTTTGTGCGGTTTCTGGTGGGGGAAGAAAGAATAAGGCGATCATTCGAGAACTTGAGAAAAGATTGGAAACAAAAGTCAGTACTACTGAGGAATTCGGTTGGGAGGGGGATTATCTTGAATCTCAGGCATTCGCCTATCTTGCTGTGAGAAGTGTCAAAGGACTTCCGCTTTCNTTGCCGTCCACCACTGGTGTTTCTAAACCAGTTTCAGGGGGCACTCTTCATCCGAAGGGGGTATGAGGTGTCAGATGAATTAACGAATCATCTTCATGCGATGTCTTCATTGGAAATCGTGGAATTAATGAATGAACAGGATTCGACCATTGCAGAAGTCGTTCAAGGTGCTTTACCTGAAATTGCCCGGGCAGTGGATCTTATTTCAAAAAAAATCAATCTAGGTGGACGTTTATTTTATTTAGGAGCTGGGACCAGTGGACGTCTTGGAGTGATGGATGCGGCAGAGTGTGTTCCNACATTTGGNACAGANCCAGANAGTGTACAGGGAATCATTGCAGGAGGTTCAGAGGCGGCTGAACAGGCGAAAGAAGACGCGGAAGATTATTTTGAGGATGGAGAANAAATTCTCAAAACCAAAAACCTGACACCNGATGATGTTGTAGTGGGTTTAGCTGCCAGTGGAGAAACGCCTTTTGTAATAGGCTCCATTTCTTATGCAAATTCAGTTGGATCAAATACAGTCGGTATCGCCTGCACAGTACCTTCCAATTTATTGGAAAAGGTTGATATCCCTATTGGGCTTCCTGTTGGCCCCGAAGTGCTNGANGGCTCGACCCGTTTGAAGGCGGGTACAGCACAAAAGATGGTTCTTAACATGCTCAGCACGGCTTCAATGGTACAACTTGGAAAGGTCTATCAAAACCTGATGGTCGATGTTAAACCCAAAAACAGAAAACTTCTCAATAGAGCCAAAAATATAGTGATGAAATTGACGGATGTTGGTGAAGCAGAAGCTAAGAAATATCTTAAAGACTCAGGCAATGATGTTAAGGTCGCGATTGTTATGGCGAGGAAACAGTTAGATCAGGAAACGGCTCGAAATTTCCTGAATCATCATCACGGATATTTGGGGAAAATTTTGAATGAGATTTAATACTTTTACTTCTTTTTAACAGGGTAAACGAATCATCTCATCCAAAAAATTGAGTCGTTTGTTTTTGATAAAAAAAACCACTTTGTTCCTGGATTTGAGATCCCCAAGTTTTTAAGCACCTTTCCTGAATCTTTTTGCTCTTTGGGAGATGTTTGGCATCAGAGCATGCCAGACGAAAATGGTTCCNAGCATGATCAANCCCCAGGGGGTGACAATTAAAAAAATCCATCCCAGGATNCTATGGACTAAAGTCATTGTGATGTTGTCCCCAAAACCCAAAGAAATNATCGGGAANTTATCACCAATGTAATAAATATCANTGGGTATATAAACCATCCATAAAGCAGTCATAAACAGAACGACTTTGTCCCAAAAATCGAGAAATTTTTCCATGTTCAATATTGTTGAAGTGGTATCAAGGAATAGGTTTTCATTCTTTGCAAATCGTGGTGCAAGCCATAACACCGTTCTTGTCTTTTTCGCACTGGATGGTTTTTTCACAAAANCTCATAAAATAGGGGCCNATTGCAGAACATCCGGAAATCGAAAAACACCCCAAAGAAAAAACGATCCAAGNAAGAAGCANGGATTTACNTCGTTGTCGGATCATAGCTCGTCAATATTTTGAATNNNCGTGAATCGTATCAAGGCTTCAAAGACCAACAAGAAAACCAACGCCAAGAAAGCTTGGATCAGCAACCCCCAAAAAACCCATGCGGAAATCGATGCTCCTGAATCAAAATAGANGAAAACACATATCCAACTAAAGCCTGAACCTATTGAAAANAGCAAAACCAACACTCCTTTANATTTCAAGGATGAACGGGTTCTTGCTCTCATCTCCTTCCCAAGTGATCTTCATGGTGAAAGGCTTTTCGTGTCCAGTGAAGAAAATGTTCGTTCATGTTCTTAACCTCTTATATTCAAATGCAGTCAAAATCTGTGCCTGAACCATGTTCAGATTAGAAGTAAGGTTCATTCTCCTTACCCNTGTTTGAAACAGGTGCCAGGCCTTATCTTGAAACTTAAGGGATTAATTTTTCGGTTTGATGGAATAAATCGGGATAAAACAGGAAAAGAATTTTGAGGGTGGNNTGATGGTTTGGATTTAAAATCCGGAAGGNANGTAACCAAACGGAGGGATTCAAGGCTTTATGGCGAAATTGTCTNAGCACNNNCCGTGTGGGTTTCAGTTTAGGATCGCCGTTTCTCAAAGAGATCCTATGAGGAGAACAAAAAAAGGTTTTTTCAGATTTTTGCTGAACTCTTAAGGCAGGATGAATCCTGGTTTAAGGAGTGGAGTCTTATCCCCGGTAGAGGAGCAAAGTTTGTGAAAGTTGGTCCTTCACGGCATACGGGACGAGACACCAATCACCATGGGGTGGGTGCCGACCCTACCATGGATGATTTTGAATCTCGGCAGACTACACCGTGAAGGTCCCCTCATCATGCAAAAGATAGACAAGAATTTGCGATACAATTTTGCATTGGGACGATTGACTCACTTAATTCTGATAGACTTATTCTGTTTTAAAGCCATTTTCTCAGGGTAAANNCCCACCTCGAAATTATTTGAAGGAGGNACCTCNTTACACAGAATCAATGTCTAACNGNTTCAAGTAAATATTTTGCATCCTCAGAAGTCAGATCAGCAAATGACAGGGGCTCTTTATAAATTGAATGCTGGTTCGATTTGATTAAAGATCAAACCCGACTTCATCCAACATTTTCACGGCATCAGCCCTTTTTTGGCCGATTTCTGCCAAACTCATTTTATCTTTTTTGAAGACTCCGTTTTTGATGCCTTCCTGGTTGGAACCGAATGATTTAACAATTCCTGAAAGCTGGACTCCCGGTTTAACAGGATATTCGTGATTCACTTGTGCATACATAAACTGGGCAAGATCACCGCTCAAAAATTCCAATAACCGCCGTGCTTCATTTACATTTTTTGCGGTTTTGATGATTGCTCCACCAGAGACATTCATATGGGTGCCACGATCATTTTGGTTTGGGAAAAATATTCCAACCGAATTGGCCCATCCTCTTTGNTCAGGATTGTCGAGCATCTTCCCCATATAATAAGTGTTCCCNATCGAAACATCACAAAGTCCGCTGTAAATGGCTTTTACTTGTCCCCTGTCATTGCCTTGAGGTTTGCGGGCAAGATTTGCTTTCAAACCATTCAACCATGCTTTGGTTTTGGCATTCCCATGGCTAAGGCTTAGGGATGAAATCAAGGCAAGATTATAGTTGTGATATCCTGACCGGATACAAATCCTGCCTTTAAATTTCGGTTCTGCAAGGGCTTCATAGGTGGACAAATCTGAAGGGTCGACCCTTTCTTTGGAATAATAGATGATCCTTGCCCGTGCCGTTAAAGCCGTCCAATGCCCGTTGGGATCTCTGAAATTCTCAGGGACATTTTGGTCAATCACCGCAGAATCATATTTTTGAAATAANCCGGTGGAATTCATTTTTGTTAAGTTTGAAATATCTACCGTCAGTACCAGGTCAATGGCACCAGGTTGAGCCTGGATTCTCTCCAATCCTCCTTTTTTCAGATAAACCACGTTGGCCTTGATTCCGGTATCTTTTTCAAATTGTTCAAGAAAAGGTTTAAGCAGGAACTCCTGCCTTTCGGATAAAATGTTTACTTCCATTCCCGCAGCAAGCGAGGAGACAAGGAACATCAATGCTGAGAGGATGACTTTGGACAAGTTCTTCATAGGGACTCCATAGGATTTATTTTGNATNAATAAAAATCANAATTGATGAAATTACTATATANAAATNAATATANAAATTAGTTAATACTAATAAAATTGTTATACGATACTAAATATAAAAGTATCTAATATTATTGATAAA
>FUFK010672568.1_pt1 | contig 12072 bp, 34 predicted proteins | sample 1021851 | NCBI WGS metagenome assembly FUFK01 (sample SAMEA51879418, study PRJEB19060) | metagenome
TCGCTCACAAATGCCCCTTGGTTGAGTTCTTTGTGGAAATGCTTAACCTCACCGCTGGTAAGCCACAAACGCTCGTCAGGGGTCACGTATGCGCTTGCTGTGGCAAACTCATGAACATCGCCAGACCATTCACCTCGGTTCTCTTCTGCCAGCATCTTGGCTGTTTTCATTATTATTTCCAGTTTATCGTTCATGTTGTCCTCCTTTGACTAATGTAAACTCTGAATGTACCTCCAGACTGTGTTGCCACATGTTATCGACACTATCTTCCAAAAGCCACTTGATAACGATTAGATTTCGCAATCCATCATGGCTTTGGTGTTTTTCGGTGTGAACTACCCAGCCTATGTCGTTTTCACAAGTAGCATACTCTGAAGCAGCATACAGTATCATATCTCCAACTTCTATCATAATGTCCTCCAGTGTTGGGGTATGGTAGTAATGTATCATGTCCTCGAAATAAATCAAGGACATTTTTTGTCCGATTGTTATTTGTCGTAGCCGTACTGGGCTAATCTCTTCTTAAGTTTCCCAGCGTTGCGACCTCTTCTGGAAGGGTGGAACTGTGCGATCATCGGAGCAAGGTAGGCAGAAACATTTGACAAAGACTTGTTCTTTGCTATCCACTCCCAACACTCGGTATAACCATCGTTAAACCATTCCTCTGAAGGAATGTTCTCGGATGGTGCAAGGACACTGTCTATCCTACCGCCCCAGCTAGAGCCTCGATTAAATAGTTCAGCAATCTTGCCATCCGTGTCGTTTTCGACAAGGTTGTACCAAGGATTTGTAAACACGTGGGTCTGACCATCGACAAGGACACCGATCTTCAGTTCGGACTTGTATTCCCAATCAACTCTGGTCAAGCCCATGTTGACATCTTGCCAAGATATGCTGGTGATGATACCTATGCCAGACCAATCATCAACCCATCTGCCATTTATCCTCATGTGGTTCGCAGATAAAGCCAACAAAGCACCTTCGGCAAAGCCCATACCCTTCACAAAACGCTCGTAGAATAACTTGCGGTAGTTTTGTGAGGCTCGACCGAGATCATCAATGAAGTCGTACATAACATCACAGTTCCTACGATTATGCCCAGTATGCCCACAGAAACCACAAGAAGTTTTGCGTTTTTTAGGCTTAAGACCCAGCCGTTCTCTGCGGGCTTTCTTTTCTTTTCTGAACTCTATACGACGCTGTTGTTTGTCGTAGGCTATCTCCATCATTCTGAAGATACGGTCATGATAAACAAGTTTACCATTATTATCCCTGCGGGAGTAGGAGTTTGAATACCAAGGCGAGAATAGGGTTGTGTCGGGTTCTTTGCCTTGCTTCTTCAGTTCCATCATCTTGGCTGGAACAGGGCAGGTCATCCACATGTGACCTTCATTACCACAGGTAGGGCAGTGGGTTGTTCTTTTATTGCTATTGCGTTCTTCATATATTCTCATTTCGACCTCCAAGTCGTTTCGGTTATGTTAGTAATGTATCCTGTTTTCAAGGATTGTCGAGGTCATTTTCTGACCGTTTTTTTAATGCCTCGGTAATCTCGAGGAAGTCTTCGTGTTTTATTCTTGCCAATGCCAATGTTATGCTGGCTGGGTCTTCTTTCATTTTGTCGACAATGTCCTCCAGCAGCCACACATCGGCTTTTTGCAATATATCAATCGACTTTATTGACAGTTCGAGTTCTGCTAGAAACATCTTCTACCTCCTGTATAACTTCGATTTCATTGGACGAACAGCCGATATAATCTCCATTCTCCAACGCTACATGCCAACGACCCCAATGTTCTTGTCCTTGTTCATCGACACCTTCATCAGCCATGACTATCCCGATCNTNTCGGAATAAACNTANCCTTTNTTNTCTTTCCATTNCTTTACNACGACCAGTTCCCCGATCTGAATGGCTTTTTTGCTTCTGTTTATTTTTATCATAGTATCTCCAAGTCTTCTATATATCTCCATCCATCTGAGCCATCAGCCCAGCGAATAAATGCGGCTTTTTGAGTACCTGTATCATCGAGAGCCAGTACAATGCCCAGACCCCAGTAGTGATACTGGATCATTCTGACCAAATCTCCTACTTTCATATTACCTCCAAGTAATACTCGTACTCGACCGCCTCGTGTGAGGCATGTGCCCACTGCACGAGCCACTCAGGCTCGTCACCCAGTTCGCTCCTACCTCGGTAGGAGAGTATCATGCCTATCCAATCGAACTCGTTGCCTTCTGGGTCTGCGTATCCGCTTTGTATCCTTACTAAATCACCAACCTGAAACATCATCGCTATCCTCCTTNTTAACGTCNAGAAACGCNTTTATGTAGCCCGTAGGGCAGTTNTACATTATGACACGCCACCCCATGAACTGGGCNGGGAGNCGGGTATGCCACGAGGANACNTCTGGNTCNTCTGTNTCCGCNTACACATTCATGGTNNNACCGCAGTCCCCCGAATGTTTCTTAATGAANAAGGCACTATCCGTACACTCTATCACCAAGGGTTTTATTTTTTCTTCTGCCTCGTCAAACGGGGCTTTCTCTTTATTCCAATATATGTTAGCCATCTAACACCTCCAAATCGCTCTCACAGCAAAAGCCCATCTGACCATCGCTGTATGTCACCCACCAGCCGCCAGTGTTATACTTTGTGACGATACCGATACCACAGTATTTATTTCGTACTAAATCACCTACTTTCATTTATCACCTCCATGTAATAACTACCACCAGTTGTAATTCGTCCATTAGCCCACTGAATACGATAAAGATAACGAGTTGGGCTACCTGAACTTGTTTTTGCCTTGCTTATCACGATACCAAGCCCCTGCTGTTCGTTGGTCGTTAGTCTTACTAAATCACCTACTTTCATTTATCACCTCCAGTCCTGACGGAGCACACAGATAGATTTGTCCATCAAACAAAACACAGCAATCTCCATTGCTTCTCATTTCCACAATAACACCGATGGTCGGGTCATTGGCAAACAAAACTAAATCACCTACTTTCATATTAATACCCCACTTGTATTTCACGCTTGACATAAATTTCACTTTCCCACCAATCGCCACGATACTCTATGTCCTCGATCTCTTCACCAACACGGAGGAAGCGATACTTACCCTCTGTTTCTGATCTCTTGTCCATAGCGTCCATGAAGTCCTCGAACAATTGAATGTCCTCGAAGTCATCGAAATTAGTGTACCACTTGACACTGTTACATGTAAACAGCCAATGCCCTTCGCCTTGAAAGTCCTTGTCTAAGTCAAAGTCGGACATGTCTCCAAAAATTTGAGCCATTAGTTCTTCTGTGTTGAGGAAAGTGAGGAACTCACCTTGTAAGTCTTTGTGTATTGCTATCGCAACGTCTGATCTGTATCCCATTGGACACCTCCTGTTTGTTGGTTATACTATAAGTGTATCACGACCAGCCAGAAAAGCAAGGTCATTTTTTGTCCGTTTTTATTTTTTTTAATTCAACCTCTGCAATCTCGGAGATAACTCCATCGTTCCACCAAACTCGATACCACTTGTGTCCTGTGTACATGTGCGAAGAGACTATAATACCGATAAGTTTGGTATCACTGTAAGTCCAGACGAACTCGACGAGATCACCATTCTGGAACATCGTTTAACGCCATTAGTTCGCAATCATAGATTTCAAACCCTTCAGTTCCATCAGACCACAGAACATCGTATGTGGTTCTGTTGGCTACGCTCTCTTCTGGTGTTTCTATATCTACGATAATTCCAATCATTCCGTGGTCATGATCGTATTGTATCCACATAACTAAATCACCTATTTTCATCTATCACCTCCAATCCACTGGTGTACATTCCAGACCTGCTTCCGCACTGCCAGAACACCACGGCATATTCGCGAGCATGCACGTGAAAGCACAATATATTTTCTACTATCCCGTACTGCTCATGTTCTTTATGTTTCACTAAGTCACCTACTTTCATAATACCTCCAGCCATTGGATCTCTATCCAATAGGTTTTACCACTAGACCAATAAACATTTGCATATCCTTTTGTAATCTCGACAATCATTCCGGTGTCTCCGGCAGAAGGATAATCTTCGCCTACTATAACTAAATCTCCACGTTTCACACCAACTCCATCTGGCTTTGGTAAGCCCAAGACCTCTCTCCATCGTGCCAAGCAACAAGCATGTCTCGATAGCCGAGTTCAACTATTATTCCTATGTAACGATGGTGTTCTTTGTGCCTAACTAAATCACCCACTTTCATGATACCTCCTGTTTGTCGTCCAAGGGTCTATAAAACACCCTCCAGTTAATGTCGCCAATCTGACAATACCTGTCTTTGTCTAGGTTGATACAGCCGATGTAACCATCAGGCAATGATGGTTCTGTGACTAGGTATCTATCGCCTAAATCTTTATGTATGTAAATGTCGCCTACTTTCATAGTTCCTCCAAGCATGTGTCGAAATAATGTCCTGTATCTCCGCTGTTCCAAAGCACCACACAACACAATTTCCCATCGGGGTGAGGCATGAAGGTGTGTTGGACTATGCCTATCCTTGGGTCGATTGTCTCTGCTCTTCTCACTAAATCACCTACTTTCATGCTATCACCTCATGAATAGAGTTAGAGTTATGAGTGCCTGTTTTACCATTCGCCCACAAGACAGTATATCTACTAGCGCGTCCGTTAATAGTTAGATTGGCATTACTCGCAATCACTAAACCAATCATACTGTGTTTATAGTGTGTTACTAAGTTCCCAATCATGATGCTTTCCCCTTGTGATTAGAGTTGCCGATGTTCTCTCCAACCTTGGAGAAAGCCACGTTGTTAAGACCGCCACGACGTTGGTTGTTCCAGCCTCTATTGGCTTCCCAAGTCTTGCCGTAAGCGTCAGCGTCATCTTCATTCTCGAAGCGAAGGATCTGCATAGCAGACATTTTACCATCACCAGTAGTAAAGGCACGAACTCTGCTCTTGATTTCAAGACCAAGTTCCTCGACGCAATCGGGACACTCGTTGATCTTGCCACCTACTCGTCGCTTTTTAGGGCAGTGTAAACTAAACTCTTCACCGCAGTGTATACATTCTTTTATGTGTCTCATTGGACACCTCCGTTTGTTTGGGTTATACTATATTGTATCACGTTCATAAAATAAATCAAGGACAGAAAATGTCCGAAAATGCTTTGTAGAGTGCTGGTGTCCAGTCGCTCGGCTTTATCTCGTAGGGAGTCATTGACTTCCATGTCTCACCATAAGTGTAGTCACCATCATGCCATGCTACCTCAAAACCTGTATAGTTTTCATCGACGATAAGCCCGATGAAAACGTCATCTGTGTCGCTCCTTACGAAGTCTCCGACCTTAAAGTCATTCATAGTCGCCTCCATCGCTGTCGATACCTCCGAAGATTTCGGGGTTTCGATCTTGTACTTCTTGCATGCAACGCACAGCATGCTCATATTGCTCTTTGTATTCGTCGTTCGGGTCGACCTGATACATAAGTTGCAGTTCAAGAACCCTGTTCTTGATCTCGCTTAAGATAAGAATGTCGATCTGTTCGTGGATCGTTGGTTCTCTACCCAAGATTGTTTCTAGTTCTCTGTTCATCTTTTTAATCGCACTCATGGCTATCTCCTTTGATTTCTTTGCAATACCTGAGAAGTCCTTTGTCTAACAGGACACTTTCGTTTTTGATTACATCGTGGAAGCGATAGTTGTTTATATCAACTCCATCGCTCCTGTGTATTGTTTCTACTCCTATAAATAGAAGCAGATCCCAGCCGCGATCCCATGAGTTGTTCTCATAGTTCCACTGGTTCGTTCGCCATCGGCAACTATACAATAGTCCTTCTATCATTTTGTCCTCCTTATGCTGGGTGGTTTGTTTCTAAATAATCTACGAGCCTTGCTCTTGGTTTACCAATCGTTTCCACATTGTCTTTGCCACCCATAAAAATAGCATTGGCGATCTGCCAAGTGTGGAAAGGTGCGCAAATAGTTTTGACCTTTGTCTCCGTGAGATATACCACCTCTGAAGTTGGCTCTATCGTATAATTGACATTGAACAGTTTTCCACCATGTTCAAACCACACGCTCGATGGGTAATCCATCAAATCTTTTATGACCGCTGAATATACATGCAAACCTACACCATGCTCTCTGGAAAATACTAGTACTTTGCCGCCTATGGTAAAGTTTTTACTTCCATTCTTTGCTATAACTTTATTGTTGTAACTAATGGTTAAATCCAGCAATCCTTGATTGTTGACCGAATTTTTTGAAGTGAACTGTATTGCGTTTGGATAAGTCATATTGTCCTCCTGACTTTATGTTATACTATATTATATTCCGTTTTGGCTCTGTTGTCAAATCTTTTCTGTTTCTTTTTCGGACATTTTTTGACCGCCTCACATGTGGGAAATAAAAGGTATCGCGCATGTGTATAGTTATGTAAAGTTTTTTGGATTTCTTTTACACATTCCATAGTTATGTAAAGTTTTTTGTCAAATACTTGTCAAGAAAATGTTTGACAAATGTGTGGAAACGTGTTATATTACCATATCATGGGAGTTTTCCGTGATTTTTATTTTACAGCAATTCCATAGTTATGTAAAGTTTTTTGGAGTTATGTAAAGTTTTTTTACAGCGAAGTGTATAGTTATGTAAAGTTTTTTGCAAAGTAAATGTCAAAAGATCTCTACAAAGCCCGAACTACGGAACAAATCGAGAAATTTGACAACTTTTTGACACTTAACAAATGGCTGACATCCATGGATTTCCTTACTGATCTTCCGAACTGTCTTCATCAATGGAATCCATTGGAGAATACAAAGGGTAATGAAACGGAGAGTAGGAAAACACCTCAATACACGCTTCATAGAAAGAGTAATCAATATCAAAGAATTCTGAATCTGGTGGGAAATCAACATCAAACCTAGGGACTATTAAAAACTCTACCTCTTTTTGATACACCAAACGATACTCACCAGAGTTTATACAATAACAGTATAGAAAATAACCATTACCAAAGTTAGACACAATGATGGCGGTATCTTTTTGGTCGTCAAGCGTTTTTATTGCTATTAGATCGCCTTTGTTGTATTTCATGTCTATTGATCTCTGTTATTTTTTCTTCCCAGAAGTCTATCACTGCTGCTGTTATGTCTAGGTGTTGGATAGTTTTTGCACACTCCGTTCCCACAGAAAGTTCTAACTCCAAATGCCTATTCCACAGACCATAGATTATACAATCTATGCTTGAGCATGCCGGAGAAGGGGAGGGGGGTACCGGGGTATCAGGGTAGTAGGTCATTATTTTTTGTCCTCAAGTATTTCTATTCTGCCTGACTTTACAAGCCTTGCAATTGTGTCGGATCCCATTACACAAACAGATCCGTCGTCATAAAATATCTCATAATTAGTTCTCCAATTGAACATAGGTTCTTCACTCCAAGTACCAGACTTTATTTCACGGTATATTATACCAATTTTATCGCCGTCTCGAATCAAAGTACCAATAGAATATTTTGTCAGATTATCTTCCATTCTCCAAAGCTGCCTTTAAATCTTTATGATCCAGAGTCTTGATGTTAGATGAAAGCACGATATGTTCAACCATATCTGGTATGCCGAAAGGGCCATCGATTAGAACTGCTGATACCACTCCAATCACTCTTCCTGTTTCGTCAAATATTACAGAACCAGACGCACCCGGCCAAGCAAACGTATTCAACATTAGCACATCGTTTCTTGTACCAGTCAATAAGCCTTCTGAAATATGCCATCCCTGACCTGATGGGTGACCACAATGATACACTCTTTCTCCCATTTGATTTTGTATATCTCTACGAAACGGTACTGCTTTGGTATACTTCAATCTTTCGTTTGGTACCAAAATAGCAATATCAGTGTCTGCATTTAAATAGACCACTTTTGCTTTTGTTGCAACATATCCTTTTTCATATATTTCCACTTCGTTCATTTGAGAAACAACGTGTGCTGCCGTGATAATAAACCGGTGTTTACCTAGCTTAAAATAATTTCCAGATCCTTGTCCGCTTGGTACTCCATCGTTAAAGACCGCTACCACAACAGATGACAAATAAGCCATCTTCATTCCGCGTGGTGCAAATGGATCTAAATCCGCAGCGTATGAATCGTCGTACTCCTTCTCAATATTGATGCCCAAATCAATGTCCAAATGTGCATTGGCTGGTGGCGTACACGCTAATAATAAAAATAATAAGATTTTCAACATCCTCCTAATCCCCCCATAATTAATTAGGGATAGAAAAATAAAAAAGTCTCGAAAACACTGAGATCTTCGAGACTATCGGGCAGGATGAATTGATGCAAACAGTATTGAGGTTGCCTGTTTAATGTCTTTTGCTAATATTGATGGCTTTAAAACAACACATTTATCTGGTAGTTTTTCTACAATATTTGTTTTTGTTTGCCCCATCAAACCGGTCTGATCTATTTGAGTTTCTCTAACTTGGGGTTTACACTTTTCAACTGAGTATGATGACTTTGATGCGCTGGCAATCAATTGGGTTTCTTCATTGTACAATTTCATGACTATTGTCGCGAATTTCTCTGTTGTAAATATGTCTGTAACCAAGACCCAATGGTAATTTTCGGCACCACAATACAAAGGTCTGTCATAATTACAAGTTGTGTCCAATGCCTGTTCTATTGTGTGTTTATCATGAACATAGACTTTTTGTGCATGCCCAGATCTGATTACCCAGTGGGTGTTAACATTGGATGCGGACACCAAAAAACTATTCAAATAGGCTTGATAGCTTCCAAGTTCGGGATCGTGAATGGTTGGTGGAGCCACATATATCTTCTTTTCAACTTCTGGTTCTTGTGCTAACAATAAAGACATTAAAAATAAAATCATAATTACGCCCTCCCATAATCGTCTTGTAGTCTAACAACATCATCTATCTCAGGTGTCGAGACTTCTATTAATGTGCAGCCATCTGAGGGCGCAGCGAACCGATGTATGGTGCCCGGCTCTATTCTTCTAGACGCACCCTCGCTCATAATTATTCGAACCATATCTTGTTCTAATCCAAGCTCCAGTATCAACTTTCCCTCTAAAACATATATTGTTTCGTCTTTCACTTCATGATATTGCCGGGACAATTTTTGTCCGGGTTCTATTCTCAGAATTTTTCCAAGATATTTATCGTTTATTGCCCAGCGTACTTCGTGACCCCAAGGTTTATCTACAATCATTTTATCTCCTTTGCATATAATTGTAAAGCCAACTCTACTCTTTCAGAGTATTCTATCAAATTTATTTCTACACCATTCCTGAGAGCATAGTTGTAACCTAAGTGCCAAGCCAAAGACTCTTCAAAAATTTTAATACTAATGTGCTCTTTGAGTAGTTGATTCTTGTCCATAAACAGAACGTGACCTATTTCATGAACTAAAGAGATCAGTTTTTCAAATTCTGTTTGATCATCTCCGATGTCAATAATACCGAGACACTGTAGTTCATTGATTTCTTCTTTTGGTGTTGGCACCCAAAAGGAATTAGAGCCATTTATGAACTCCACGCTGACCTCGAAGTCATATTCAACTCTCTCCACCAGCAGTGCAAATTTCTGTTTCAATATCTTTTTTGGTGAAGTACTTGATAAGATCGGTATACCCTCCAATAAAATTTTCTTGACCGGTAGATATATCAATCTCGATAATCATAGGTACGGTTTTGTGTTTATAAATAGATTTATAATGATCCAAGAGCATTGGACTGTGGTTTACAGAACAATACTCATGTTGCTCTTTTCTGTCTATCATTTCCATTTTTGCTTTTAAGCAGTATGGGCACTCAGACCAGCAAATAATTTTATAAAATTTCATTTCAGCCTCTTAATACTTGTCGTTTTTTAATTTTATTGTGTACTTCTACAGGCGTACCAACAACTGTCAATGATCGCACTTGGTTACCTTCGGACACCACAACAGTGCTAAAACGCACACCGTCAACCAAGCCTAGATTGCTCACTTCATTTAAGAGAGAATTGTTGGCTAACAGATCTTCAGATACTGAAATTATGTGGGACGAATTTACATATATCTCAGAGAGAGAGGCGGTGTCGCCCCTCATGCCTCTTTTGACTTCTATTAATTTAATCAGCATAATTTTCCTCTGAGATATTGTGTCTTATGTTTCTTGTGTCAACACACCAATTTTGACCACTCACCATAACAAGAGACTGCCTACTATTTTTAAATTCTAAAAATATAGCAACAGTAGGTGATTTGATTTTTTGATAATTTGAAAACAAATCATCCTTCCCCAGTATCGGTGGACGATGAATTAACGTCCCCGCTGGAATCCATAATAGGTCTCCCTTCTGATACATCCTGTTCTCCATTGTAATAAGCATCTAAGCCTTCTAAAATAGACTGTGCGTCCATTAAAACTTCATCGGCGCCAGTTAAAAGCTGTCGCGATTCGGAAACCTCTCTGCTTAATACATCAAAGTCCTTTTCGCCATCCAATAATGCATCTGATACCATTTGCAATCTTATTACAGACTTGCGCAGATCTTTACATGCTTCTCGAATTAATTCCGCAGATTTATTTGGAACCTCTGCTAAGTCCATTCCGTATGAGATTTTAACTCTCATGTTACCTCCAGATAATTAAAATATATTAACATATATGGCTTGTATTATCAAGCCTGTGACTGCCAGTCCGACAGTCCATATGAACTTTGACACGCTTTGTTGCCATTGTTCTAAATCGCGAACGCGAGCATAAAGACCTTGGTCCGGATTGTAGATTGCTTCTTTTATTTTTTTGACATCATCAAGCATTTCATCTTGCTTGTCTGCCATACGTTGAATTTGATGGGCAAGGTCTACAATCGCATCTTTTAGGTCTTGGTGTTCGTTCTCACTCATGTCATTATCCTCTGACACTAAATAGTATCAACAATGCACAATGGCATGTGATGTGGTCAATAAAGTACCAGCCGCAGAAGCAGCATTTCGCAAAGCGCACTTGGTAACTTTACAAGGATCAATGATCCCCTTCTCGTAGGCACTAACCATACATCTATTAAGAAAATCATAGCCAGTGTCTGCTTCTTCTTTCTTTACATTTGAAACAATAATATCGGGTGACTCTCCAGCATTTATTGCCATCTGCCTTAGTGGTGCTTCACAAGCCTGTAAAACCACCTGAGCACCCATCGATTGCTCGTCATTATCAGTTTCAACCAAAAGGTTTTGCATTGCTCTAATCAGTGCAATACCACCGCCCGGAACGATACCCTCTTCTTGTGCAGAACGTACTGCCTCTAGAGCGTCATCAATACGGTGTTTCTTTTCCATCATTTCCACTTCAGTTGCAGCACCAACTTTGATTACTGCTACACCGGAAGCTAATCTGGTTATTCTTTCCTGAAGTCTTTCGCATTCCGAAAGGTTTTCGGTTTGTTTGATTTCATTCTTGATGGCCTCGATCCTAATGTCAATGGCCTCGTGATCTCCTTTCCCACCAACTATAGTGGTCCACCCTTTGGTTACATTGATATTCTTACATTGACCAAAGTGAGTCAACTTAACATCTCTCAACGTCAACCCATTTTCTCTTGTAATAAACGTAGCACCAATTGAGGTACACAGATCTTTTAAGATACTTCTTCTTTCCTCGCCATACTTGGGTGCCTTGATCGAAACAACTTTCATTGTACCACGAACAGCGTTTGCTATGAGAGCAGCCAGTGCCTGTCCCTCTATATCATTTGAAATAAGTACCAACGGTCGATTGTCACGAGCACATATTTCTAAAGTCATCATGATTTGCTCAATGTGTTCTATCTTTTCATCGGTTACTAAAATCAATGGGTTGTCATAATCAACAGTACCAGATCGTTGGTTGTTGATAAACGTATTAGAAACGTACCCAGAATCAAATCTGAAGCCTTCTATGAGGTCAAGTGATGTGGTAACGCTTCTGGCTTCTTCAACGAGCACAGAACCATCTTTACCAGCCTTATCAACAGCGGTTGAAATAAGAGTCCCAATGGCCAAATCATTGTT
>FUFK010048592.1_pt1 | contig 12071 bp, 10 predicted proteins | sample 1021851 | NCBI WGS metagenome assembly FUFK01 (sample SAMEA51879418, study PRJEB19060) | metagenome
CTACATCGGGCCAGCTCCTGCTCTGGCTCGCCGAGCATTCGAACAATTCGACGGCTTCTTCCACAATCAGTTGGACAGCTCCGAGATGCGAATCGCCGAAGAAGGAGCATGAACGATGAACCGGACGAACACCAGCAACCTCACCGAGCAACGACCTGGCAGACCATGAGTAACGAGTCGACCAGACCCGGCCAAACCCGACTAAGCGACTCGCAGCATCTCGCGATCGACGTGCTGTTGACCGGTGGCACACACCGTGAGGCCGCTGAGGCTGCTGGGGTGGCTCGTACGACGGTGACGGAGTGGGTGAACCACCGCTCCGCTTTCTGTCGTGAGCTGGANCNTCGNCGCTGGCAGCGAGCCGAGCAGGTGAANGACCGTATCGGTGCGCTCACGACACGTTCACTCGACGTCATCGAGGAAAATGTCGTCTGACCAGGGCAAACGTAGCCGACGCTTCCAGTCCGTGTCAGGCCGTGACGGCGTGTTTCGGCCGTTTCATTGGCAAGTCCATTGGCAGACGGCGCTTCTCAAGCGAGGGCACCGCAGGCGGCCAACTCCGGCATTGCAAGGCCGAGCCCTTGCGTCAGCGCGCAGACCGCCAAGAACGACGTCGGCTCAGGGCAGTATCCCGTGGACTGATTCGTGATGGCCTCGACCGCACGACCCCCGGCATTCTCGGCGAACACAATCTCGCCAGCGCAAAGGACGGCATCCCGTCTGCGGCGTGCACATGCTCGCTCTCGCGGGGCGCGAGGCGGAGGAATCCCTCGTCTGAAACAACGACTGTGAGCGGACCGAGTCCGAGCTTGCCGAGTGCCGCGACCAAGTCGCTGGGCTCGTGTACTCCGACCGCAGGATTGGCTCGGAGCTCGAGAATCTCGACAGGACCAACAATATTGCTACAGCCTCCGCACGCTCGAACGGTAGCCCTCGGCATGGGCCATCGCGAGACTTAACCCCGGCGTACCATCGAGCTAACCTCGGCTCGGTGAACGGCTCGAGCTCGGTCGGCGCCGAGGCGCTCGATATCGGCACCTATGGGCGTGAACCCTCAGGCGAGGACGCAACACTCGGTAGTGCCGGATCTCGGACGGGTTTGGGCGGACGTCGAGGACAGGCAGCCACGACAGCCTGGCGGGCGACTGACCCGGTGCCGAACGTCGTCGGCATCGCCCATGCGCCAACCCATCTCGCTTGGCTGAAACTACGGCCGGCGGACCGGGCGCAGGATGGGATGACCGAAGTGCCCGGCCTAGTCGACCGAACCGTTCGACGCTGCCCAAATCATGCCGCGGCGCATGATCTCGGTGACCTGCGGCTTGCGGAGGTCCTCGATCTCATGGCCGATCGAGCAGTAGAAGACTCGGCCCTTGTCCCACCGTCGCTTCCACACGACCGGGATCGTCGTCCCTTCGATCCACCAGAGATGATCACCGGAGAACGTTGTCGTAGCGAGAACATCATTCGAAGGGTCGACGAGCATGTAGTACTGCTCGGACAGCAGCCGGAAACTCCCGATCCCTTCGACGATCGGGTCGGCGGGTTTGGTGATCGTGACGTCGTAGTCGACATAGTCGTCCGACGGCACGGGGTTGTCGGGCCACCCGGGCGGGTGCGCCACGAACTGGCCGCCGATGAGGAAGTGGTACGTGGGCCGGTCGCGGAACGCATCGCCCATGTGGCCGTGCCACCCCGCGATCCCACACCCGTTCGCGATCAACTCGAGGAGGCCGTCCTCTTCGGCCTTGTTCATGTTGCCGAATTCGGGCTGGTGAGCCGAGCGCGCGCTCGACCAGATCGGCACGATCAGGTCGACGTCGGCTAGCGAAGCCGGGTCGGCCAGCGGCGCCAAGGTGTCGTAGGAGACGACGTTGAACCCCTCCGCTTCCAGAAGATCGGTGGCCCAGTCGCAGAATGCCTGTGGAGTGTGGCCCTCCCAGCCTCCGACGAACAACGCCGCGGTCTTGGTGGATGTGGTCATGAGTGGCTCCTGAGAAATGCGAGAACAGCGGCCATGTCGCGCTCGCCGAAGCCGTCGGCTTCGGCCGAGCGGAGCTGGGCCAGGTTGAGTTCGGTCTGTGGAAGTGCGACATCGGTCGCGGTCGCAAGCTCGACGGCGAGTTCGAGGTCTTTTCGCGCCAGTGACAGTGCGAAGGAAACCGGGTTGTCGGCTTCGGCGAGGTACTGGGGCTTTCGGTAGCCGATCATCGGCGCGGCGGCAGCGGAGTTCTCGATCACCTCGTACGCCAGTGCCGCCTCGACACCATTCGCCTCGGCCAGTGCCAGCGCTTCGCTGAGCGACTGGTTCATGCTGTGGATCATGAGGTTGACGGCCAGCTTCATGGTGGCGGCCGCGCCAGGCTGACCGAGCCAGACGATCTGTCGGCTCATGGCCTCGAGTGCTGGCCTGATCACCTCGCCGGTCTCCGCGTCGGTTCCGGCCATGATGAGGAGTTGGGCTGAGCCTGCGGCGTCGATCGAACCCGACACCGGAGCGTCGATCACGAGCCGTTGGCTGGCTGACGCCTGCAACTCACGAACGTGCTCCACGCTCAACGTGCCCATCTCCGCGAACACCTGCGAACCTCCGGTGGACGCGAAGAGACCACCTTCTCCAAAGTGCACAGCGCGCGATGCGTCGTCGTCAGCCAGCATCGTGATCACGATGTCGCAGCCCTCGGCCACCGCCCGAGGCGTGTCGGCGACCTCAGCGCCGATCTCATCGGCCAGCGCAGTCGCCTTCTCGCGGCTGCGATTCCACAACATCAGCGAGAAGCCGGCTTGGGAGAGGTTGACCGCCATCGGTGCGCCCATTCGCCCGAGGCCGGCGACGCCGACTCGTGTCACACGAGCTCCATTCCGCCATCGATCATGACGATCTGGCCGGTCATGTAGTCGCTGGCCGGCGATGCCAGGAAGGTCGTGGTGCCGACGATGTCAGCGGCTGTGGCAACCCGCCCCTTCAGAATCTCCGACGAGAACTCCTCCATCGCCTGCCCCGGCCGCTCCGCCGCCCCGATCTCCATCAGGTCTCGGTCGACCTCCTCCCACATCTCGGTCGCAACCACTCCCGGAGCGAAGCCCGTCACCGTGATGTCGTGCTTTGCGAGGTCGCGTGCCGCCGACTGCGTCAACGAGACGACGCCGGCCTTCGAGGCACAGTACGGGGCGACGTTGTCGTACCCCTGACGGCTTGCGATGGATGCGGTGTTGATGATCTTGCCTCCGGTGCCTTGGGCGATCATCTGTTTGGCCGCCTCCTGCGTCCCGATCAGGACCCCGAGTCCGTTCACCCGCATGATGAAGTCCCAGTTCTCCTCGGTGACGTCCAGGAAGTTCATGGGCTTGTTGACGCCCGCATTGTTGAACTTCACATCGAGTCGTCCGAACGCATCGACGGTCTGCGCGATCATCGCTTGGACCTGGCTGCGGTCGGTGACGTCGACCGCGACCCCGAGGACCTTCACACCCAGGGCCGCAGCCCTCGGCTCGTTCGCAGCGCACACCTCGGCGACGAGTTCGGCGTTGAGATCAGCAAAACAGACGCTGGCACCCTCGGCGACGAGGGCTTCACCGATCGCCCGGCCGATTCCGCGCGCCGCACCCGTGACGATGCAGGCGCGTCCGTTCATGATTCCCATTGGGCAACTCTCTTTCCCGGGCGGCGCGAGGCCCCTCGGCTAGGTGTTTCGCGGCGGGGCGGTCGACTCGCGTACGACCAGCTCAGGCGTCAGCATCACCTTCGCGGTGGTCGACTCGGTCCCTTCGATGTCGGACGAAACCAGTTCGGCGGCCAAACGGCCGAGTTCATGGCCCGGGAGCCGGATGCTGGTCAGTGGAACCCGAACCCGGTCGCTGAGCGGAACGTCGTTGAACCCCACTACGGAGATTTCACCGGGGCACTCGAGTCCGCTCGCTCGCATCGTCTCGATCGCCCCGATGGCAATGCTGTCGTTGTGGGCGAAGAGCGCGGTCGGTCGTTCCTCGAAGCGGGCCAAGAGGGCGGTCGCGAGTTGCTCACCGGCTTCGAAGGTCGGCAGGTGAACGTCAGCATCGACATCGATGCACTCCCCACCGGCCGCTTCGATGACATCGCGGAAGCCCCGCCGCCGAGCCTCGAACGAGGAGATGTCCTGGGGCCCGATGAGTTGTCCGACGTGTCTGTGGCCGAGCGAGAGCAAGTGCTCAGCCGCGAGCCGACCACCGGCCACATCATCATGGGCCACCGTACGGATGCCGGACCCGGGCAGCTCACGAACCGCCAAGACCAACGGAACCTCGTCGGCGACACGTCGCAGGAGGTTGCGGTCGCGGTCGCGCCCAGCCGCCACGATCAGCCCGTCGACTCGCTGAGCGAGCAACTTGTCGCAGATCGTTGCCAACTCCTCAGACGAGTCGCGCGACTCGCTCATGATGGGAAGGAGATCTCTGCTGCTCAGGGCGTTGGCAATGCCGCGAAATACCGGACCGAAGAAGGGGTTGCTGAGGTCGGCGACGACCACCCCGATCGTTCCGGTGCGCCCACGGCGGAGGGCCGATGCCTGCAGGTTGCCTCGATAGCCCAACGCGTTGGCGGCCTCCAGGACCCGAAGGCGGGTCGAGGGTTTCACGAGCGACTGCTTGTCTGTGCTCAAGGCTCGCGACGCTGTTGCGACGTTCACCCCGGCTTGACTGGCGACGTCTTTGAGAGTGATTCCCATAAGGCAATACCCCCAGATGCTAGCGGGAAGTCACGGGACCCAGAGGCGGCTGGAGGAGGGGTCCATCCTCCGGGTCCCGCGCTTCACACCAATCAATCGCGTCCTACCACTCCGGAGCGACAGACGGGTCGTCGGCGTTGTCGGCGGTGACCTTCACCGAGGGCATGAACTTCACGACTCGCTCGCCGGAGCCGCCGGTCAGCACCTCATAGGCGGTGACCGCAGCATTCTCGCCATCCCAGCTGGACGACTGGAACACGGTGCCATCGATCTGCCCGTCGATCACGAGCGGGTTGCCGAGGAACGTGTTGCCGATCGAGGTGATGATGAGATCAGCCGGATCGATGTCGCGGGCGATGAGGGCATCGACCACACCGGCGACCATCGTGTCGTCAGCGGCGTACACGCCACCGATGTTCTCCGCGCCAACCGCGGTGATCATCTCCGACGCCGCGAGCTGCGAATCGTCCTTGTTCCAGTTGCCGGGCTGATCAGCGAGGATCGTCACGTTCGGGCAGTTCGCTGCGACCGTGTCCTCGAAGCCGGCCTTGCGGTCGATCGCAGTGGAGTTACCCGCCGCGCCGTTCACCATGATGATGCCGACTTCGTCGTCGCCGGCGAACTCACAGAACATCTCGGCCGAGGACACGCCCTGGCCGTAGGTGTCGGGGCCGGAGTACGCGGCGGACAGCTCCTGGTCCTCGGGAATGAGGTCGGAGTTGGTGACCGTCACCGGGATTCCGGCATCGGCCGCGGCTTCGAGGCACGGACGCACCTGGTCGCCCACCGCCGGCCACAGGATGATCAGGTCGGGCTGGGCTGCGACCGCGACCTCGCAGTCGCTGGCCTGCTGTTCGCCGTCGTAGCCGGAGTTGACGATGTTGAGGTTGAGGCCCAGTTCGTCGGCCTTGGCCTGGAAGGGAGGCAGGTAGGTCGTGCCGTACGGCTGGTCGTTGCCCTGCGGAAGCAGCGCGAANACNTCGAACGTCTCGCNGTCNTCGGACGAGCTGCTGTCNTCNGACGAGCTGCTGTCGTCAGACGAGCTGCTGTCATCGTCATCGTCGCCACAGGCAGCAGCCACGAGCGTGAACGCGAGGAGCACGCTCACGAGCAGCCTCCACCGCTTGGTCGGGTTGTGATTCTTCCTCATTGGTTTCACTGGGTCCTTTCTCAGTGTCGAGTCTCAGTGTCGAGATCTCGACGTTGTGGTGTTCAGCGATGGGGTTGCACAGCCTCAGCCGGCGGTGCGGGCCTGAAGCCCTGAGCGGGCGCGGGCGATCACCGCGCGCATCGTGGCCGGGTCGGTGACCACGGCGACGAAGAGGACGAGGCCGATGATGATGTTCTGGACGTCGTTCTCGACGCCGTCGAAGGTCATGCCGATCTGCAAGATGGCGAGCGACGCGGCGCCGAGCAGCGTTCCGAAGACCGAGCCCCGGCCACCGGTCAGGAGGATGCCGCCAACGATTGCGGCCGCGAAGCTCGTGAGCAGCGCGTTGCTCCCTGCGGTGGGATCAGCGGTCGTGAGCTGGAGGGTGGCGATTATGCCGGCTCCTGCGGCGACGAAGCCCGAGATCATGAAGCCGGTGAAGACGCGGCGACGCACAGGGATGCCGGCATCGCGGGCGGCTTCGCGGTTCCCACCGACCGCGTAGAACTCGCGTCCGACGCGCACTCGGGTCACGAAGATCTGAATGGCGATGAACGTGAGGAAGAAGATGAGTACACGAGGTGTGATGTCGCCGAAGAGCGGCTTGCCGAACTCGAGTGCGAAGTCCTTGTTCGCCATCACGACCGGTTCCTCGTCGGAGATGACGAACGCCAGTCCTCGCAGGAAGAACAGCATCCCGAGCGTGGCGATGAAGGAGTTGATACCCACCACCACGACGAAGAACGCATTCACCGCGCCGATGAGGAGTCCCAAGGCCAGCGCGACGATGATCCCGAGCAACACGCTGTCGAAGCTGGCCATCACCACACCCGACACCGCCAGGATGCTGGCGATGCTGAGGTCGAGTTCGCCCATCAGGATCACGGCGGTCAGCCCGACGGCGGTGAGGCCGAGAATGGCGAGGCGTCCGAGCGTCACCTCGTAGGCGGTGAAGACTCTCGACTCCACGAGCAGGGCCCAGATCGAAACCGCGATGAGCAAGATGACCGCTCGGCCCTCGGTCCGCCGAGCGAAGGTCGCCTTGATCCGACCGATCAGGTCGGGCTTCTCGTCGTTGCCGAGGTCGAGGGTTGCGGCCTGGGTCATGAGCTTCCCAGCTTTCGGGCCAGGGCATCGACGGAGACCGCGAGCACGATCAGGGCACCGATCGCCATCTGCTGGTAGCCGAAGCCGAACCCCGACAGGACCATGATGTTGGTCAGCACACTCACGAACACCACACCGAGCAGCGTGCGGAGCACACTCCCCTTTCCGCCGAACACGCTGGTCCCACCCACGATGATGGCGGCCAGCGCCTCGAAATCGAAGCCCGAGGACATCGACGAAACCGCGGTGTTGGAGAAGGCGGCCAGCACCCAGCCACCGAGCATGGCGCCGAGGGCGGAGAAGGTGAAGGCGCCGATCACGACGAGTGGCGTGTTGACACCGGCCAAGCGGGTTGCCTCCCGGTTGGACCCGAAGGATCTGACCAGGAAGCCGAAGGTCGTGTTCGTCAGGACGAAGTGCAGTGCCAACGCGACGACGATCAGGACCAACATCGCGAGCGGAAAGGGACCGAGCTCGGTCTTGCCGAAGGTGGCGATCACCCCGTCGGGGTCACCGAAGTAGATGCTGCCGCCGCTCGCCCAGCGCAGGATGCCAAGACCGATGAAGGTGGTCGAGAGGGTGACGATCACCGCGTTGGCGCCGAAGACACCCACGGCGACGCCGTTGACGACTCCGTAGACGATGGCCACCAACAGCCCCAGCGCCATGCCCAGGAGCATGTTGTTGGAGTTGCTCACGGCAATCAGCAAGACGGCCGAAGTCGCGACCTGCGAGACGACCGAGAGGTCGAGGTAGTTGGCGCTGATCACGACGAAGGTCATGCCGACCGCGACGATGCCGATCGGGGCCGCGCGGTTGAACACGTCGGTGATGTTGTCGACGCTGGCGAAGCCGTCGATGAAGACGGCGGCGAAGAGGACGAGCAAGGTGGTGAAGACGAAGATGCCGCGATCGGCCACCCAATCGAGCATCGACGATACGTTCTCGTCTTGGTCGGTCGATGCCATCGTTGCCGCGACCGTGCCGGTGTTCTCCACGCTGCCCCCTCCCACGTCGGCGTGCGTCCCGCGACCGTAGCGAATAGTGCAATCGGTTGCAAGTGGAATGCAATCGGTTGCAAGTGGAGATTGAACTTCTGACCACCACTGACCGTTTCCCCTTGCAGTCACAGTGATACTTGACTGTCGACCTCGAGTGATCTGTTGCAACCGGTTGCATTTGTCCATACGATTCGGCCCAGCTGAACGCCCCTGCTTCGGGGGAACGGCGGCGCCCAGCGCCGCGTCATGAACAAAGAGGAGACGACGGGATGTGCACAGGTGGAAAGGCGATGGGCTCACAGTTCTCCCTCGCCGGCAACGCGAACGCCGGCAAGCCGGGGCAGAAGTACGGGGTACTCGACCCGGACGTGACCCAGGAGTTTCCCGTCGGACGGATTCCGGCACCGGGCTCGATGGCGGTCGACTACGAGAAGCGCGTCGACTTCGATCGCCTGCGCGACTACCGCCTCGCTCGGGTCCGCCAGGCGCTCGACGCGTCGTCGGTCGGCGCGCTCTTGTGCTTCGACACGAACAACATCCGTTACACCACCAGCACGCAGATCGGTGAGTGGGCTCGCGACAAGATGCACCGCTTCTCGCTCCTCGCCCGCGACGGTCGACCCATGGTCTGGGACTTCGGGTCGGCGGCGGCGCACCACCGGCTGCATTGCCCCTGGCTCGAGCCCGAAGACTGCCGGGCCGGGCTGAACGGGCTTCGCGGCGCGATTCCTCCGGAGAACGGCCTGTTCGAGCGAACGGCCAAGGAGATCGCGAGCATGCTGCGCGAGCAGGGGGTCGCCGACATGCCCCTCGGCGTCGACGTGGCGGAAACGCCGATGCTGTTCGCGCTCCAGGACGAAGGCATCACGGTCGTCGATGGACAGCAGATCATGCTCGACGCGCGAGAGATCAAATCGCAGGACGAGATCATGCTGTTGACCACAGCCGCCTCGATGGTCGACGGTGCGTACCAGACGATCTCGGAGATTCTGAAGCCGGGGGTCCGCGAGAGCGAGATCGTCGCCGCCGTCAACAAGCGGCTGTACGAGATGGGCTCCGACGATGTCGAGGCGGTGAATGCGGTGTCGGGCGAGCGCTGCAGCCCGCATCCCCACAACTTCTCCGACCGCCTCCTTCGCCCGGGCGACCAGGCGTTCTTCGACATCATCCAGTCGTTCAACGGTTACCGCACCTGCTACTACCGGACGCTGAATGTCGGCCGCGCGACCACCCCGCAAAAGGACGCGTACGCGCAGGCTCGCGAGTGGATCGACATGGCAATCCAAACGATCAAGCCGGGCGTGAGCACGAAGACGGTCGCCGAGGGCTTCCCGCCGGCCGAGGAGTTCGGCTTCGACAGCGAGTTCGAAGCCTTCGGACTCCAGTTCGGCCACGGGTTGGGGCTGGGGCTTCACGAACGCCCGATCATCAGCCGGGTGAACTCCCTCGATCACCCCATGGAGATCAAGGAGAACATGGTGTTCGCGCTCGAGACCTATTGCCCCGCGAGCGACGGCGTCTCCGCGGCGCGGATCGAAGAGGAAGTGGTCGTCACCGCTGACGGTTGCGAAGTCATCACCCTCTTCCCCGCCGAAGAGCTGTTCATCGCCAACGAGTACTGAGGGCCGCGATGACGACCATGCCGTCGTATGAAGAGTACGGCAACCACGATCCCATCTTCCCCGAGACGGTCGATCACTCCAACGCCGAGCTCCCCATCGAGCCCGAGGTGCGGCTGGAGCTGTACCGGCTCCAGCAGGAGATTCGGCAATTCGAGAAGCGTGCCTACGACCTCTTCCTCAAGGGGCTGGTGAAGGGCACCAGCCATCTCTCGCTCGGGATGGAGGCCATCGCCGCCGGCTTCGGTGCCGCGATGAAGCCCGGAGATTGGACATTCGCGACGTACCGCGGCCATGCCCACACCCTGGCGCGAGGCGTCCCGATGACCCCGGTCATGGCCGAGCTCCTCGGCCGCGAGAACGGCCTCCTCGACGGCAAGGGTGGCTCGATGCACCTGACCAGCGTCGAGCACGGTGTGATGGGGAGCTACGCGATCATCGGCGCCCACCTCTGTGTGGCCAACGGAGCCGCCTGGAGCGCTCAGTACCGAGGAACCGACCAGGTTGCCGTCGCCTTCTTCGGTGACGGCACGACCAACATCGGCGCGTTCCACGAGGCGATCAACTTCGCCAAGGTCTGGAACCTCCCGACCGTGTTCGTCTGCGAGAACAACCTCTACATGGAGTACACCGCGATCGGTGATGTCTCCGCGGTCCCCAATCCCGCCGCCGACCGCGCCGCTGCCTACGGGCTCGACTCGATCATCGTCGACGGGAACGACGCTGACGACGTGTACATGGCTGCGACACGGGCACTCGACCAGGCGCGTGCGGGGAAGGGACCTTCGCTCATCGAAGCGAAGACCTATCGCCACGGCGGGCACAGTCGCGCCGACCCCGGGAAGTACCGACCGCAAGAAGAGGTCGATGCCTGGCTCGAGCGCGACCCGATCCCGATGTATCACCAGCGCCTCCTCGGCCTGGGTGTCGAGGAGGGCACGCTCGCCACGATTGCCACCACGACCGGCGCCGCCGTGGACGTCGCGACCCAAGTCGCGATCGCCGGCCGCGTCCCTTCTCTCGACACGATCTACACCGATGTGTGGGCCGACGGAGGCTCCGAATGGCGCAACTGACCTACCGAGACGCGGTGAGCCGCGCGATCGCCCAGGAACTCGCCCACGACCCGAATGTGGTGTTCCTCGGCGAGGACGTCGCCGGCGCTGGCGGCGTGTTCAAGGCCACCACAGGGCTCCTCGAGCGCTTCGGCCCCGAACGGGTCCGCGACGCTCCCATATCCGAACAGGCGATTCTCGGCGCGGCCATGGGCGCGGCAATGACCGGGCTCCGTCCGATCGCAGAGATCATGTTCAGCGACTTCCTCGCCGTGTGCTGGGACATCGTCGCCAACGAGATCGCCAAGAGCCGGTACATGACGGCCGGGCAGCTGAGCTTCCCGCTCGTGATCCGCACCGCAAATGGCGGCGGTTCACGCTTCGGTGCTCAGCACTCCCAGAGCGTCGAGAACTGGGCGATGATGATCCCCGGCATCAAGGTCGTCGCCCCGTCCACCGCCGAGGACATGATCGGTCTCTTCGCCGCTTCCGTCCGCGACGACGACCCGGTGATGTTCTTCGAGCACAAGTCGATCTACCCGATGAAGTTCGACCTCCCCGAGCGCGGGGGCGACATCGTCGACGAGCTCGGCACCGCCAAGATCGTGCGACCGGGGAACGACATCACGATCGTCGCCTTGGGGCTCATGGTCCACCGGGCCCTCGACGCCGCCGAGCAGCTTGCCGCCGACGGCATCGATGCCGAAGTGATCGATGTTCGTTCACTCGTGCCGCTCGACACCAAGACGATCCTCGGCTCGGTCGCCAAGACCAGCCGCTTCGTCACCGTCGAGGAGAACCCTCGACTCTGCGGCTGGGGCGCCGAGGTCGCGTCGATCGTCGCTGACGAAGCGTTCTGGGATCTCGATGCGCCGGTGGCCCGGATCTCNACGCCGCACGTCCCCTTGCCCTCGGCCGATGCGTTGGAGGACGCGACGATCCCCTCGGTCGAGCGGATCGTCGAGACCGTCAAGAGGAGCGCCCACCGATGACCACCGAACCCCGCACCATCCCCACCGACTGCCTGATCGGGGGCGTCTGGCGCGCCGGCGGCGACGGCGATCGCTTCGATGTCCAGGATCCGTCGACGGGCGAGACCATCGCCAGCGTCGCCAGTGCAACCGTCGGCGACGGCATGGCCGCCGTCGCCGCTGCGCACGACGCCCTTGCCGGATGGGCCGCCACACCACCCCGGGAGCGGGCTGAGATCCTGCGCCGGGCGTTCGACATGATGACCGAGCGCAGCGAGGAGATCGCTGAGCTGATCGTGCGCGAGAACGGCAAGACCCTCGCCGACGCCCGAGGCGAAACCGCTTACGCCGCTGAGTTCTTTCGTTGGTACGCCGAGGAGGCGGTCCGGGCGCTCGGATCCATCGGATCGTCACCGACCGGCGACAAGAAGATGCTCGTCGTCCACCAGCCGGTCGGCGTCGCAG
>FUFK010060942.1_pt1 | contig 12071 bp, 6 predicted proteins | sample 1021851 | NCBI WGS metagenome assembly FUFK01 (sample SAMEA51879418, study PRJEB19060) | metagenome
TAACCTCACCCTTACCGAACAAGAAGTACGTATATACANNCAATGGTTAAAAAAGAANCGNATGTATAAAGGTATGAATCTACCCNTAGGTAATCCTTGGGANTCTTGGATGCAAGATACCATAGATAAATTACAACACGCATTAAATGAGTAAATACATTCACCCAGCAACAACAGAGGCTGCACTACGTGTAGCTTCTAACTTGCTACCCGACGATTATCGGGAAGTAAAAGAAGGTCATGGACATGACCCTTTAAATGCTCTGGTTGTCGGAGTACATAACTCTGAGTCAGTCTATTTTACTAACCCAGATGATGAGATATGTGGCATTGCAGGAGTCTACGAAGGTGGACAAATCTGGATGCTATGTACCCCAGCTATTTTAAAATTTCCTCATACGTTTGCTAGAGAAGCTAAACGATATGTGAACTCAAGACAAGACAAGTTACTGTGGAATTTTGTTGACGAAAGAAACAAAGTCCATATTAAGTTACTTAGGTTTTTAGGTTTTAAATTTCTTAGAAAATTTCCCTACGGACCAAACAATTTATCCTTTATAGAATTTGTACGAATATGTGCAGTCCAGCAGCAGCTAGTTTCGGATCTGGAGCAATAAGTGCCATAGGTGGTGCTATGCAAGCCAGTGCAGCAAACAAAGCTAAAAAAAGAGACTATGAGTACAGACTCAAAGTCAGAGAGAATAGGTGGATGCGAACCAGATCTGGCTATCAAACTAAGATAGTTCAGTATAAAACTAATTTGAGTGAAGCTAATATGGCAGCTCAACGCGCTTACTCCCAATCTCAAACCAGTTTAAATAATATACGTGCTAAAGCAATGCTTGACCACCAAGAAGATTTTAAGACAATGCTTAAAGCTGAAGGTATGATAGAAGCTTCCGCAGCAGAACGTGGAATTAGAGGAACTACAGTCAGGAGACAGATTAGTGCTAACTTAGCTGAGCTAGGTATGGCTAATGCTCAAAGATCTAGAGCGTTGACTTTAAGTAAATACGCTTACTTTGACCATAATGCAAGCATAGCTAGAAAAGTAAGGTCTAAACAAAATCAGTTGTTTGGAAAAGTAGCAATATCTCCAACTCCCGATTTAGCACCACCACCACCTGTAATGCAGAACGTAGGCGCAACACTATTCCTAGGATTAGCCGGTGCCGGATTCGATGCAGCAGGAGCTCATTTTGCTAATAAACCCACAGGCGAATAATGACAGACTCATATACTTTCCAAGGCGGAACGTTCGATCCTGTAGAACAGGTTGACGTAATGCCGGAGCAGGAAGCAGATAATGCTCGAATAGAAAGATCAGAAGCTGAATACTTTGACGCACTTAGAAAAAATGACCAAGCTGAAGTAGATAATGTTGCAAACTTATTTAAGTCTTTAGGTAAATTTTCTAAATCAGTCGAAGGTTTTGCTGATGAACTTTATCAAAAACGAAAAGAAGAAGACATGGCTAGAGGAGCCATTGCAGCAGTCAACTCTCCTTACAATTACGAACAATTAAATATGCTCTTCAACGAAGAAGAGAAGATGAAAGAACAAGATGTTCAGTTATCAAAAATTGGTAATGAAGTTGAACAAGAAACAGGAAGATATGTTCTTGGAAAAGAAATTCGTGATATGTCTGGATGGGAACTGCATTCTTTTAAAAAAAATATACTTCTTAGAGAAGCCGGTACTTACACTGAATTTAAAAGAGCTTCAAGAAGTACAGCTTATGTAACTATTGATGGTGAAAAAGTTGGTTATGGAGAAGGCATGCGCCCTCCAGCAAACGATGCTGAAGCTGATGGCTTAGATGGAAAAATCAGAGCACAATTTGTTTCTAGATATGGATGGGCTAGTCCAGTCCTTTTACAAGCTACAATCAAAAAAGAAATTGATAGAGTAGATCAAGCAGATCAACAAGCAAGAAATAGAGAGTTTGACACAAAAGCTAAAGAGCTAGAAGAAACTAACGAAAGACTCGATCTGGTAGAAAATATTAAAGCAGACCCTGCCGGTGGTAGAGCTGCTTCAGATCACTGGGTAAATAGAAATCTTTACAAATATGGGGGTAGTCTTGAATTAACTAGAAGAGCTTATGCAGATGTACTTGTAGATGCTGTAGAACAAGGAGATATCCCACTACACCAAGCACTAGCTACAGTTCAACATGGAGTACTTCATAGAGGTACCAAGAAAACTGAAGATATGACAATCTTCAAAGAGTGGAGAGATTTAGAAAGTCGTTTAATGGCAGCTAATACTAAGTATATGGAAGACACAGAGGACGACGATAAAAATGCAATGCTTTCTAGAATTGAAGCATTTAAAACTATTGAAAATCCTACTGTTGAAACAAGAGCTGCTTTTATTAGAAAGTTAACTAACGATTTTCCCGGTATGGCTATACCAGACGAAGGTTACAATATTGTGTATGGTTACAAACCTGACAAGCAAGCTCAACAATATTTAGAACGTGTAGCAGCTAACAACAACGGTAAAGTTACAGAACAACATTTACAATTTGCAGGAGCTAGTCCTAAAATTAGAAATGATTGGCGTGCTAATACTATACCTAGTAACCAATCACAAATTAGTTCAGTTGCTGATTTAGGAACTGGTCAAGTTAAATATGTAAGAAACAGAGTTGCAGAAACACTTGATTTAATATTAGGTGAAGGACAAACAACAAGTTTAGAGTTTGATACTTTACTTAGAAATACTAATGAAGCTTTTGTTGCTGAATATAATTTACAGTTACAAGCTGAAAAAGATCCAGCTAAAGCTAANTTTATGGCTGAACAAAAGATTATTAGTTTATTAGGTACTGATGCTTGGAGAAATAAAAACAGCAAACGTGTTTATTCTAATGACGATGTAGGAAGACAAGACGCTTTAACTCAAGCTCAGTTACAAATCAAACCGGCAAGTGGTAATTGGAGAATAACTAAATTAGAAGTTCCTGATGCTGAATTAGAAGAATTAAGAGCATGGACATTAAGTGGTGGTAAAGGTCCAGTACCTTCTTACTATGCTGGTCTTGCCCACGACAATAATATTTTTCCTAAAGAACTTGCTTCTGCACAAGCAGGCTTATATGGTTTTGAAGCTCCAAAAATAGATACTAAATCATTAGAAAAAATACCACCTAATGTACGTCAATATTTACTTTATAAACCAACTCCTGTAAAGATAGAAATAGCAAAGAAAGAATTAGATATATTTAAAAATAAAAACGAAAGAGATTACATTCCATCATGGAAACAAAACGCTAACTTACGGGAGGGTGTGTAGCCAAGGCAGCACCAAACGTAGGATAGATAATTACTACGGTACCCAATGGACGAATTAGAAGCACTCGATTATCAATCGCAAAATACTATATCTGACGAAGAAGCTGCACAAGTTGCAAAACAACGACAACAGCTAACAGAATATAGACAACAAACAGAGGCAGCTAGGGTTGCTGAACAGAATCAAGCACAAGCTGATCTAAACCAAAGAAATGCAGAAATTGACGATACCAGAAATAAAGAAAACTGGGGAGCAGGAGAATACGTAAAAGAAGTATTTTCTGCTGTCGGTGGTGGTATTCAAGATACTGCATCTTCATTAGTCACATTACCTGAAAGAGTCATTGACTTTGCTACAGGTGAGATGGCTAGAGAATCAAAAACTAAAGAAGGATATAAACCTGAATGGGATGACTTTTTTGTTGATGATGATAACCCAATAGAAACTAAAACATGGTGGGGTGGTCTCATTAGAGGCTTTACACACTTTGGAACTTTAGCTGCTGTACCAGTTCCCGGATTTGGTATTGGAGCAAAGCTATAGGTGCAAAGCAGTAGGAGGTACAGGATTAGCAGGAAAAATTGTTCCTAAGTTAGTTCAGACTTCTCCTAAATTTAACAAAGCAGGAAAATTATTAAATGCTACTCGTGTAGAAAAGATAGGTCAAGGTGCATTAAAAGGTATGAAAGTTGATGCACTTTCTCGTTACTCACAAGACGATAATGCTTTAGGTGTTTTAAAAGAACACTATCCACAATTTGATATGGCGTTGGCTACTCAAGACCATGACCATCCAATGATGAAAACATTTAAAAACATTGTGGAAGGTATGGGATTAGGTGTTATATCTGATACTGTATTAGAAAGCTTCCTTGTAGCTGCTAAAGGTACAAAAGGAAGAGTTGGTGAGGCTTTTCAAAAAAGTAGATCTTTACAAGAAATAGAACAAGGTAAAGCAGAGCTTAATGGTTCACAAAAAGTAAGAGACGAAATAGCAAGTATTGAAAAAAAACTTGGAGCTAACCCAAATCAAGCTGCATATGATACAGCCAAGGCTGATCTTGATGATGCTATAGAAAATTTACGAATACGTAAAGGTAATGCTTCAAAAAAAGCTTTAGCAAGTGCTGAACTAGATCGTGACAACGCTGAAAAAGTGTTTGAAGCTGCACGTAAAAAATATAATGAATGGGCTCCTGAAGGAGAAAATCAAGCAGAGTTAGTTGAAAGACTAGCTGAGCTTAGAAAACAAGTTGATGACGGAGCTGCAAGTTATAGTCCTTATAAAAACGAACTTAGAGAAACTCATACTGGCAATGCTACTTCAGTAGAAAATGTAGATGACGTTCTTATTACTCAACAAAAAATGAGAAACGAATGGGGAGCTGACAAAGGTTCTTCTGGAGGATTAATTACAAAGACTGGAATAGTCAATGCAATGGAGTCTTCTGATTTAAGTTGGAAACAGATTGAGGATTATGCAAGGGCTATAGAAAAAAGTCCAAAAATTAAAGCTGATATTGCTGCATACAGAAAAGCTGGTAGATCACCACAAGATTATTACAACGACAATATTCTTCTTTTTGACCAAATGGTTAGAGGAAGAGAACCTACAGAATTAACTGTTGAAGAGTTTATGAAACCACTGTATGATACTGTTGGTGCTATGCAACCTAAAAAACTTAGAGGTGGTGAAGTCCAATATTTAGATACAGGATTTGTTAAAGCTTTAGATATGGTTACTGGAGATCTTCTTAGAAGACTAAGAGATACTGGTATTATGAGTCGTGAAATAGAACAAATACTTGATGTTAATGGTGTAGGAGGTCCTACTCAAAATTTAGTTGAACAGTTAATAGCTGTAACTAAATTAACCAGAATGAGCAGAATGATTGCTGGTCAAGATTTACAAAAACTTAAAGCTGGTGGTATAGGAACTAAAAAGAAATTACTTGAAGCTGTAGATGCTGCTGCTGTAGAAGATATCAAAGCTTTACAACTAGCTACAAAATTGGCTGGTGAAGGAAACGACGAACTTCTTACTGGTATCAGACACTATATTTCTATGGCTGACGACATTCACAATGTTGATGACTTAATGGCATTTCTACGTAAAAAAATGCGTGGTGGTGAATTAAATGGATCTAAACGTAGTGGTTTACTTATAAAAGAACTACAGATGGTTTTAGTTAACAGTGTTTTATCTGGACCTAAAACATCAGTTAGAGCAGTTATGGGTACATCCAGTGCATCATTTATGAGACCAATGTCTCAAGCCTTAGGTGCTGCATTGACAGGCAATGGTCAAGCATATAGAGAAGCGTTAGCTGACGCAAATGGTATGATACAGGCAATTCCAGAATCATTTGAATTATTTAAAAGAAACTTGAATGCTTATTGGTCAGGTGATATAGCTAACGTTAGAACTCGTTTTGCTGAAAGAGTGCTTAATCCTGATGACAACTGGGAAGCGTTAAAATATCTTACTGAAAGAGAAGGAACTAAAGGTGATAAAGCTGCTTTTTACATAGCAAACATAGCTAAAGGTATGAATGATAATAAGTTTCTTACCTACTCTACAAAAGTAATGGCAGCAACTGATGATGCTTTTGGTTATATATTAGGTAGAGGTAGATTAAGAGCTAAAGCTTTTAGAGATGTAATGAGTGAACTAGGTGATGGTAATTATAAAGATGTAACTCCTGAAGCTATTGCTAAAGCAGAAAACAAATTAGTTGATAGTGTCTTTGATAGAGATGGTAACTTAACTGATAAGTATGTTCTTAATGCTAAGAAAGAAGCTACTCTTACTCAAGAGTTAGATGGCTTTGCTAAAGGATTAAATACAATTTTTGAAAGCACACCATGGGCTAAACCATTTTTTCTATTTGCTAAAACAGGTGTTAACGGTCTAAACTTAACAGCTAAACATACTCCCGGATTTAACTTTTTAGTTGAAGAATGGAATACTATTAACTTTGCTAGACCTGATGACTTATCTAAAGTAGCTAAGTATGGTATAGAAACTGCTGAAGATTTAGCTAATGCTAAAGCACTTCAGTATGGAAGATTAGCTATGGGTTCCGGTATTATATTTATGGCTGGTCAAAAGTTTTTAAACGGAGGCTTACATGGTAACGGTCCTGCTGATAGAACTAAAAGACAAGTTTGGCTAGATGCTGGTTGGAAACCAAGATCAATAAAAATAGGTGATGCTTGGGTAAGCTATGATGCTTTTGAACCATTTAACCAAATACTTGCAATTATAGGAGATATTGGAGATCACCAAGAATTGATGGGTGAAGAGTGGGCAGAAGATAACTTACAAAAATTAGCTGTAGTTATAGCTCAAGGTATTACAAGTAAATCTTATATGGCTGGTTTAACACAGTTTGTAGATTTATTTGCTGGTCAACCCGGACAGTTAAATAGAATTGCTGCTTCTTTAATAAACAACACTGTACCTCTTAGTTCTCTTAGAAATGAGTTAGGTAAAATATTTACCCCTTACACACGAGAACTAGGTTCTGATATAGCTGACTCTATTAGAAATAGAAACTTAATAACTGAAGCTATAGCAGCCAATCAATTACCTATTAAGTATGATATGTTAACTGGTGCTCCTATTAAGGATCACGATTTTATAACAAGAATGTTTAACTCTATATCTCCTGTTCAATTAAATATGGACTATTCTCCCGGAAAACAGTTATTATTTAATAGTGGATATGATTTAAGAACTTCAACATATTACGCTCCAGATGGTACAAACTTAACTAACAGTCCAATACTTAGATCATTATTTCAAAAAGCTATTGGAGATCAAAGAATACTTGTTGAGTTAGATAAACTAGCTGAAGATGAGGGTATTGGAAGATCAGTAGCTTTAATGGAATATCATAGAAGAACTGGTCAAAGAGATATTGACCCTAGAACATATGTACATAATTCACGAATAGCAAAACTATTTGACAGAGCAAAGAAAAAAGCTTGGGCAAAGGTTAAGCAAGATCCTAGAGCGCAAGAACTTATAAAAGAAGATAGAGATAGAGCTATTAGAAAAAATCAAGCAAGGAATGAATCTATAAACAGATTATTAAATATTCCTAAATAATCCACCGCCAACTTAAAAAGTTAGAAAACAAATGGCGACAACCGAAGAATACAAAAATGGTGGGAGTGCATCCTACGCATTTTCAATCGAAAGAATAAAAGACGAGGATATTAAAGTTTCTGTAGACGGTACAGATTTAACCTATACAGCAACTAATCCTCCAGCACAGACAACTGAATACACAGTCAATGGTTCTAACGTAATATTTAAGCAAGCTTCTGTATCAGGTTCCACAACTGGTGGAGTTCGTATATATAGAGAAACTGCATTAGAAAATGCTGACTCAGCAACCTTTGTTGCTGGTTCCTCTATTAGAGCTGCTGACTTAAATGCTAATCATAGATTAGTACGTTTTGCAGCACAAGAACAGAACCAAAAAATAGTAACTGATGACATTAAAGATAGTCAGATTACTTCTGCGAAAATATTAAACAATACTATTGTTGATGCAGATATAGCATCTAATGCAGAGATAGAAGTTTATAAATTAAAAGATGGCACAGCTAATCAAGTATTAATTACACAAACTGACGGTACAACTGTTGGTTGGAGTAGTGCGTTAAATTTACCAACAACACTACAAGTACAGGGAAATACATTCTTAGATTCTAATACTAATGTGTCAGGAGATTTTACTGTTTTAAACAGTGGAACTCAAAAATTTAAAGTTCATAATTCTACAGGTAACACAGAAATTGCAGGGACATTAACTGTCAATCAAAACATTTCTAATACAGTCGGAGCTACATTTAACAATGTACAAATCGGAGTAACAACCGGTAATGAAATAGATACTTCTTCTGGAAGCTTAACACTTGACTCTGCAAGCGGTAACATTATTTTAGATGATAATGTACGAGTTACAGGAACTTTTACAGTAGATGGTTTAACAACATATCCAGCTAATGTTGTTGTTACAGGTAGTCAGTTAAAAATACAAGCAGATAACTCAGAATTTGCTGTAAACAATGGATCTGGAGTTACTAAATTTAAGGTAGATAGTGATACAGGAAATACACTTGTTCAAGGTATTTTGTCTGTACCCAACATAGATGGTGCTGCTGTAGTTACTTCTGGAACCTCTACCAGTGATACTAAAATTTACTCAGCTAAAAGATCAGACGAACTTTACTACAGAAAAGGTACTGCTGATGATATAGAAGAAAGTGGAGTTCCTTGGTCTGGTAATGACAGTACTATTGCTACTACCGCAGCTATTGATGCAAGAATTGTAGATATAGTTGATGATGTAGGTGGATTTGCACCTTTAGTTGACGAAGGTGAAATACCTCAATTACATCCAGAATATGTTAACAAAGATACCGCAGACAGAGTTGGAACAATACTTTCTATTGGAAATTTAACTAAAACATATACACCAAGCAATGGGACAGTAACTATTCTAGCTAGTGATTTATCAAATCATTCAGTAAATGCAACTATTACAGATTGTGGGACTACTGTTTTATCTGCTGGATTTGGAGTTTTAGTAGAAACAAAAGCACAATCTGACTCTCAATATGCAGCCGGTCCTTCATTTAAGTTTCATAGATTAGTACCAAAAGCAACAGAGGTTACAACTGTAGCTGGTAAGGCAACTGAAATTACAACAGTTCATACCAACATTACCAACGTTAATACTGTAGCTACTAATATCTCGGATATCAACGCTGTTGCAGCAGATGCAACTGACATTGGTGCAGTAGCTGCTAAAGCAACAGAAATTGGAAGACTAGGTACTGCTGATGCTGTAGCTGATATGGCAATACTTGGGACGACTGATGTTGTTGCTGACATGGCAATTCTTGGTACTAACGATGTTGTAGCTGATATGAATACGTTAGCTACTGCTGATGTTGTAGCTGATATGAATACGTTGGCTACTGCTGATATTGTTAGTGATATGAACGCACTTGCTACATCTGACAATATTACAGCAATGGATACTTGTCGGGATAATATTTCAAGTATTACTAACTGTTCAACAAATATATCCTCAGTAAATACTTTTGGAGATCAATACCAAGTAGCAGCCAATAACCCAACAACAGATGGTGGTGGTAATACACTTGCTGCTGGAGACTTATACTTCAACACTTCTGCTAACGAACTAAAGGTTTATAACGGTAGTTCTTGGCAAGGTGGTGTAACTGCTGCTGGTAACTTTGCATCCGTTACTGGTAACACATTTACTGGAGATAACAGATATAACGATAGCGTAAAAAGTAAATTTGGTACAGATTCGGATATAGAGATCTTTCATGATGGATCGGATTCATATATAAAACATAATGGTACAGGTAATTTTTATGTACAAACAACAGAAGCCTCTGTAGAAGATTTATATTTACAAGCTGGAAATGATGTTTATATAAGAGTACAAACTGGTGAAAATGCTATAAAAGCTATTGGTGACGGAGGAGTACAACTTTATTATGACGGTAGTACTAATCCTAAATTTGAAACTACAAGTACAGGAGCAAAGATAAGTTCTACTGCTCATTCAAAACTTTATATTACGAGTGCTGATAACANTTCTGCAATTCTTCATTTAGGACCTACAAGCGATAATGATGCTGTTCAAATTTGGTATGATGACTATTCAAATGCACTATACTACAGAACTTCTACTAATACACCTCAGATTTGGTACACCGATAACACTCAAAGATTAGTANTACAAAATGATGGTCATTTAAGACCTTATGCAGACAGTGCTTATGATTTAGGTTTAACTAATATAAGATGGAGAAATCTTTATGCTGATACTTTATATGGTGACGGATCAAACCTTACAGGTATTGACACAGATTTAGTTTCTGACACATCACCCCAATTAGGTGGTGACTTAGACCTTAATGGAAGTAAAATTGCTGTAGGTGATGGAGGACCAAACGCTAACCAAGAACACATACGTTTTGGTGATGACGGAGATTTAAGAATCTACCATGATAGTAATAACAGCTACATAAATGACACTGGCGCAGGACTTTTAAAAATATTAACTAGCGGGTTAGAAGTTAAAAATGCTGCTGATAATAGTTATGCTGCTTTCTTCGGTACTTCAGGAGCCTCAGAGCTCTATTTTAGCGGTAGTAAAAAGTTTGAAACTACAGATACTGGAGTGTCGGTTACAGGTCATGTAGCTATAGCTGATAATAACCAAGTAAGATTTGGTAATAGTAATGATTTAGTTATTCAACACAATACCAACGAAAACTATATACAAAGTAATAGTGGACACATTTATATAAGATGTAATGTTGACGATGATGAAGGCGATAACATTTATTTACAACCTAAATCTGGTGACAACTCAGCAGTATTTGTACATGATGGGGAAGTATCATTATTTTATGCNAATAATAAAAAGTTTGANACAATAAACACCGGAACTTCTATAACAGGTTCTTTAGGAATTAACACTACATCACCAGCAGTNTTAATAGATGCACGTACAACCTCTGGCGGATCTATACAAGTACAAAATACTTCTTCAAACATTGGTGTACTTGGTATAAATGTAGGTGCAGCAGAAAACTTTATATATTCTAAAGGTGATGGTGCAACTGCTAAAAGAGATCTAACTTTTATGTTAGGTACTTCTAAAGCTGCAAGATTTGATACAAATTTACATTTCAGACCAGAATCAGATAGCACACATGATTTAGGTTTAACTGGTACAAGATGGAGAAACGTATATGCTGACACACTACATGGTGGAAAAGCTAGAATTACTGATGATGGTTCTGATTCACCACTTCTAAGTGTTAGAGCTGATGATTCAAGCCCTTGGGGTTTACTTGTTGGTAATGATTCAGCCGACACTGATGGACAAAGTGGTCTTAGAGTTTACCAAAATAATAACCGTGATGTTTATGTACAATCCTATGCTGGAAGTGGTGCAGGTTCTACTTTTAATAATACTTATTTCCAACATAGTGCATCTAGTGCATACAACCCTATAACTTTTACTTCAGGACAACACGTTGAAATTAGAAAGAATGGAGATGTCGTTCCAAGAATAAGCACAGATGCTACTGCTGCTACATACGCTTCTATAAAAATAAGCGGTAGCAATGGAAGTAACACTGCTTATGGCGGAGTAAGTATTAACAATACTATTAACCTACTTGGTCATTTAAGTGATGGAATATTTGGTATCTACGATCAACATAGTCAAAAATGGGTGTTCTGGTACGATGATGGTGATAGCACTTACATATACCATGATAATATATGGCACATTAGAACCAACTCTGTTGGAGCTAGTATAAATTCTAATGGTAATGCTACAGAACTAAAAGTTTACACCAATAATGGTACTCTAAGAGGTTCACTTTATGCTGATAACTCAAACAACTTTGGATTATTAGATAGTGGCGGTAATTGGCATATTAAATTTGACAGTGGTCGTGATGCTCATTTCTACGGTCATGCAAACCCAGCTTCTGACAACACCTATGACTTAGGTAGTTCATCAAAACGTTGGAGAAACGTCTATACTACTGACCTTCATTTATCTAACGAAGGTTCATCTAATGATGTAGATAGTACATGGGGTGACTGGACAATACAAGAAGGAGAATCAGACTTGTTCTTAAAAAATAACCGTTCTGGTAAAAAGTATAAATTTAATTTAACGGAGGTATCATAA
>FUFK010041424.1_pt1 | contig 12069 bp, 16 predicted proteins | sample 1021851 | NCBI WGS metagenome assembly FUFK01 (sample SAMEA51879418, study PRJEB19060) | metagenome
TTTGATTCTAAAAACTCATCTGCTTCTGCTCGCGTTCTAAATTCTATAGGGGCTTCACTAGGACCAAATNAAACTTCACCTAAAGATGGTTCTGTCTGTCTTTTTTGTATTCTCTGTAAAACTTTTCCTGATGGTGGATTTATTGCATCCATAAATTTTGTAAAAAATCCAACTTTTTCTTCCTCTGGTTCTGGAAGAGAGGTTACTATTCCTGTATCTCCACCCTCTTGATATTTACGTCTAATGGACATAATACCATCATCACTTCGACCTCCCATTCTAAACATAGGTCTTTTAAAAATACGATTCATCATTTTATCTCAATGCTCCGAATATTCCTGCTATACCTGTACCTAAACCTAATGCAGTTTGTAGTGGTGATGCTGGTGGTGTTGCTTGGAATTGATATTGTGCAGGATAACCACCCATTAATCCAGTTACACCTTGACCAAAGAATCCTAATCTCTCTAATGGTTCATAGGCCGCGGTTCTTGCTGCTTGTCTCTGTGCGTCTAACACCGCTTGTCTTTGTGCTTGTTGTGCTGCACCTACTTGACCGAGAGTTGAAATATCTGCTCTTTGTAATGCTGGGACTTGTTGAGCTAATCCCGTTTGAAATTGTCCTAGACCTGATTGCGCTTGAGCTAAACCAAATCTATTTTGAATATCTTGTTGTCTAGCTGCTTGNGCTTGTTGAAAACCTTGTTGTCTTAATTGTGCTTCTAATGCAGCTCTATCTCTTCCNGATTGTGNTTGAAANTCNGATAATTGNACACCTGNTCTACCTGNNCCTANNGCACCNANNNNTGCTTGTTGNTCTCNAATATTTTGTTCGTTNATTGCTCTTTGTCTATCAAACTCTGCAAGTGTTGTGTCAATAACNTGNTGTTGAAANGGTGATGTAAATGCTGCTGTTTGTGCTGCTGTAGGTGCTCCTGTTAGACCAGCAATGCCACCTATNGTTGCACCTGCATCTGCTGCCGCTTGTTGTGCAGCTGTAATAAATGGNTGAAAAGATCCAACACCACTTCCTGCTANNGTTGCAGCTTGTGTTTGNAATGCATCTTGCGCTGCTACTTGTGGTGCAAATTTAGAAGTATCTACTGGTATNGCAGTTGTAGCTGTTAANTGCTTTGCATAATCTTTACCAAGATCTTCTATAAACTGTGCGGGTAAATTACGTGTTTCTGTTACTGCCATTATACTCTACTCTCCAAATCTTTCATAAGGTTATACATCTTATCTGCTCCTTTATCAACACTTCCTCCACCTGCTGCTCTTACAGCATCAGCGGTCATTACAAATTCATTTTTACTTAATCTTGCTGGTACATCATCGGCCTTTTCTTTGGCTCCTAGTGGCACAAATCCACCACCTCTAAGATCCATCTCCATGCCTCCAAGGTTCATGAGTCCACCTTCAGCTTTTTTCTTAGGGGCACTGATTCCTTTTTCATAATCATTAGTAGCTAAACTTTCAGCCTCTGATTGACTTGCACCCATTTCTAAATAATAATTCACTAAATCTTGAAAAGGATTAATAGGAAATTTTCCATTTCCTCCATTTGCTAAATTTATTCTTCCACCTTCAGCCTTACCTTCAGCTTGATTATTTTTAACAGAGTCTATTTCTTCTTGAGACGCCTTTGTTATAGATTTAATAAGATCATCGTCAGCACCTCTATCTAACATGTCTTTTATCATTTTACTTTTATCTATTTCTCCACCTTCTTGTTTACCTATTCTTCCACCCTCTGCAGCATAAGCATCTGTAAACTCTGCACCAGGTAAAAATCTAAATTCAGAGTCTTGTAATTTTGCACGTTTAACTATATCTGCAATATCTAATCCTTCACCTCTATCTAATTTTGATAAATCTATTTCATCTTCTTCGTCTTCTGTTGCTCCCGCCGCTGCTAATCCAGCAAGACCTGATAAACCTGTAATACCTGCAATCTTACCTAAACCTGTTAATTTTGCTCCTTCAGTTAAACCTGCTTTTCCTAATAATTTAGCAAATCCGCTAGGTCTAGTTAAAGCTCCAAAACCTTTTTTTTCTATAATACTTTTTAATGGGTTAAAACTTCCTTTACCAAAAAAAGACCCCAAACCTTTACCACCAGCAAGTCCACCAAATTGTGTTCCTGGTATACCAAAAGTTAAAGCTCCTAATATTGCAGCTTTACCAACAGGNCTTTTAACAACTTTCTTTACAGCTTTTTTAGCTTTCCTAAAAACTTTTTTTAAAAAATATGATTTAATACCAGTGCCATTAATATCTTCACCAGCACCACCTAATGATTTTAAAAGAGCTGCCTCATCCTTATTNATATATGCTAGATCCTCACCAGGAGGAGCCATTCTTCTAGCGTCATCTATTGTTAAAATACCGCCGTCTTTTCGAAGTTGTCTATTTATTTGTGGTCTTGAAATTGCCATAGTTTGCTATCTTATTTCGTTTCTCCAAATAAATCAAGGCTCGGCATGATGACCCTGACATCTTTTCTTATGTCAGATTCTGGTATATTTNTNGCTTTCCANTCNTTATCATCCTTATATACCTCACCTGTNTTCATNTTGGTTATNGTTGTTATAATCTCTTTTGGTTCTATTATTGGGATNTCTTTCATTATGTTGTTACCTCTCGCGGCTGTATTTCTAATATAGAAGCTATGACGTGCAGCTCGTTCGCGTCAGCAGCTTGTACTTTCAATGCTTCACCCTCTTCCATTATAAGAGGTTGAGATAAAAGTTCTGTTGTGGCTTTTGATGCTATGGCTTTGTCTTTAAACAAATTAAATATAGCACTACTAGCATTTACTAAAGTTATAGTTATTGTGCTTCCTGATCCAGCGTCCTCGGATACTATCAAAGATTTAACAACAGCTGTTTTGAAACTAGGCACTGTATACAGTGTTGTTAAATCTGTTGTAGTTAAATCTGCTTTTTTATTTATAAAACTATTAGCCATTAGTTTAAAAAGAAGTTTTCAGCTTCTACTTCATCCTTTAGTTCTTGTTGAAATGTTGTATTTAGTTTTTCTACAATAGCATCAAGATCTCTTACTTGAGCTTCTGCTGTACCCAAATCATATTGTGGTGCAGGTCTTGTTAATATCTGTACTATCTTAGCCATTATTAAAATTTATCTCCTCTTCCTCTATCTTTTCCAGCCGCCATATCCACCTGACGTTCCTCCCCCTGAATTATTACCACCNTTGCCTCCAGGAGCATCTCTAGTTTGTCCAATTTCTTTTTGAAGATCAGCATAATCTTGAAAGCTTTGTTTTCCTTCTGGGCTATCTCTAAAATCTTTAAGAATTGCTGCTTTTGTTTTTTTATTTAATCTTCCAAAAACATCTGTGTATTGATTTTGAAAGTTATCAAACACTTGTCCTAAACCTCTTCCTATAAGAGCCCCAGGTATACCAGCTAATTGNAACTCCAACCATTCCTGGAGTGCTTATAAATCCTGCTAAATCAGATAAAGATGTAATTCCTAAATTATTTGTTCTATCAATATCACCATCGTCTTGACCTGCTCCACCCATTATAAATGGCCTTGGTAAAGCTTGACGTAAAGCTGCTTGATTTAAAGCTGCTCTATTTCTATCAACAACACTCATGATTCCATCAGAGCTACTAGCACTAGGAATAGATCCAAAAGATGGATCTGCTAATCTAAACCGTTCTTGAGGAATAAAAGATAAACCTTTATTATAAATTTCTTGATCTGCTAAACTATAAAACGGTATCATTATCTCCTTCCATCTGGTTGTATATCTAATCTAAAAGTTCCTAACTTCCAACTTTGGTTAGAAGATGTATTAGATATTTTAAGAGCTATAGCACGTGCACGAGCTCTTGTATCTACTTTTTTTGTGCTGGACGTTATATCAAATGGGCCTAATGATGAACCACTTTGTGAGTCATTTGGAAAATTTCTTAAATTTAAAGTAATTCTAGTTGCTCCTGTTTGAGATATAAAATCTGGTATAAATCTTCTAATCTTCATTATAAATTCACCATCACCTCTTGTATCAGCTATTCCAGTCATTTGATTGCCTACAATTCTTTGTGTAATATCAAANTCNCCTGANTCAATACTTGCAACAATTGCAGTTGTNGCACCACCTTGAACTTGATCTGTNCCTGTTTCGTGTTCATAGTATACTGTAGAACCCTCCGTGTTTCCAACCACATCAAAAGATGTATCTACTCCTGCACTATATTCTAAAGCATGAGGTTTACCAAATACTGCAGAGTCTTCCCACATTGTTCTAGCTAGTGTTCCGTTTGTCCAAACAGGTCTTTGTGGTGAAGAATCAAAATAGTTATATGCAACCATTCTGTTTACAACAGAAGATGAGGATGTTGGATAAAACCATATAACTTCACCAAAAAGATTATTTAATCCAGCAGATACCATTTGGTTACCAGAATCTAAATTTATATCATCGTATACAAAATCTTCTACTAAACANGGTAATGATTCTAGTTTACCAGCATATCTAAAGAAACCATTCTCTGACATCCAGTATGCAGAACCATCAACTTCTACACATGCATTCTGTCCAACAAGTCCACAGTTAGTTCCAACNTGTGCAAACGCAAANGTAAATGGTTGACCAACAAAACGTTGTGTAAATAATGCTGTATCAGTCCAAACATAAATTGCNTCACGACCTCTNATTGCNCCTCTNATNTGTGATCCATCAGCAAGTCTTTGTGTNCCTGCTGTATTGGTTGCTGTAGGTGTATACGTATTTATATCCTCTTGATCTGAGAATCTTATAAACATATCATCTTGTGTAGATGTATCTCCAATAGTTGTTTCTGTTCCAAAAAATACTAAGTGACGATCGGGTGTAGATACTAACATGTGTCTTGATGCAGTTGGTGCACCAGTTATAATTGTAGCTCTAGTGTTTTCTGCACCTGTTGCTGCAGAGTCCCAAGAAAAAACAGCACTGTCGTGAATTAAACAAATAGCTTTGTCACCAAAATTATCTAATGACCACATACCTGGTTCTAATACTAAGTCNCCTGATGCTGCTTCACCCCATGCAACAAAGTTTGTTGTGCTAGTAACTGTATCACCACCGTTGTGTGATGCTGCAGTTGTACCTCTAACACCTCTTGTAACACCTGTNAGTTCACTGCCTGATATNCCNGTGTATTGTATTTCTTCANTGTTTATTTTTATAAAGTTTGTNCCTGANTCNGGAAACTGTGATACGTCTCCTAATATAATNCCTGATGTAGCNGCACTTGTAATACCATTTGTTAATGTAGTTGTAGGTTCACCTGATACTTCACCACCCCAAGATCCAAGAGACCAACCAAAACCTTTTGCTTGCACAGCTGGACCCACAGGATAGTAGTGTTGAACTCTGATACCACCAGATGTTGTGGCACCTGATCCTGATTCGTTTGATGGCATTGTTATAGTAATAGTTGTGCTTGATGGCACACTAGTTACCATAAATTTTTTATCATTAAAATCTGCTGCTGCAAAGTCAGAATTAGTTATAGCTGAAAAACTATCTAANAAAACTATATCNTGTNCNNNTATACCATGATCNCCACTGAAAGTTATTGTAACAACAGCTGATCCATTNGTCGTGGTNAATGCACTTGTAAGTGTGTTTGTAGATTTGATTGGGTGTATGTCATAGAATACACCACCTGAGTATGCATATAAAATTCTGTTTGTTCCAATGATTGCATACTTTCTAGCTTTACTATTTACGAAATGATGAAGACCTCTACCTGCACCAGTTAGTTTATCATCGCCAAGTTGTTTCCAACCACCTATTTTTTCAGGTGTTCCATATCTAAAACGAACATTATCACAGTCTATCCACTGTNNTTCTGCTCCAGTAGCTGTAACTTGTTTATTGATTCCAGGCTGAAAACCTATTTTTTGTAGCATATAACCTCATATTATATATTCCGTATTGGTGGAATACCTAACATCGGCCTTTTGTCGAACCTATTCTTATCAGCAAAAGGACCATTTACATGGTTATAATGAAGGAATACTTGACCACAAACATCGCCTTCAAACGGTTCTCTCCAATGCTCTAATTCACATCCACTATATACTAGCATATCGCCTACATCAAGCAAGACTTTAGTGCCTTTGGGTGCATTGGGCTTCATGTATGTTTTTATACTCGTCTATGACGTTATTAGACCCCGTACCGTCGATAAATATAGGCCATGGATCTCCACCTAGATTAACTGTAGTGGATATCTCNCATGAAGGTCTATCTTTGTGTCTTTTTAATATATCGCCTTTTTTATATAATCTAGCGTAAGAATATGTAGGTAATAGTTTTAACCCTGTTTCTTTTTCCATTCTTGGTAATACTTTCATCATCAAAGTTTCCATTACCATATCTGCNTAATGTGAGTAAGTATTAGGNACTTGTTTATCTGACCAAGTTCCTAACAGGCTTGTGTCNTAAACAATATTGTTATCGTACAAAAACTTAACTGCATCACGTTTAAGTAAAAAATANTTAAATATAAAATTAGCTAATTCAAANGATACTGCATTTTTTATTACTTGATATTTAAACATTAAAACCTTTCTGTATAAAATTAAATGATACAGATATTCTTATATCATTAGTATTGTTTGGTTCAACACAATGCCAAAGCCATGCAGGAAACATAATAATTCTACCAACCATAGGGTTAACTCTAACTTCTCTCCACAAATGTTTTGGTGGTTCACCTTCTTTTCTAGCAGGCATAGCCATGTGTGATGTAGATCTAGGATCATTAAAAACTATGTCACCAGAATCCTTTGTTGCTTTAATATAATACACACCACTAAAATGACTATTAGGATGTATGTGTGGTCTGTTGTATCCACCAGGTGGATTTATGTTAGCCCACATATTTCCAATAATAGGTTCTCTAGCTAAATGTTCTTCATTAAATACTTCAAACTGCATTTTAAATAATTCATCAACTAAAGGTTTAAACACTGGTATCTTATGCATGTCAGTGTGACTGTGCCAGCCATTCATGTTAGTTCTTTTTATACCTTTATCTTCATTAGACCATCTAACAACCTCTCTTGTAAAAAGATCATTATCTAGTTCTACATCTTTTGCGTATATTGTTGTTGGAAAAAACTGTTCTTTAATCATCTAAGTGGTGGACCTCCAAACCACATTACTAAAGATTTTCTAACACCACGTGTTACAGGAGCAACTCTGTGTTTAATAAAAGATGCAAAAAACACAGCTTGTCCTTGTACAAGTTTTACTTTGTTATCTTCTTTTTCTATTTGTAACTCTCCACCTTCAAACTCAGACTCATGTGATAATAAACAAGTCATTGATATTTTTCTAACAGGTGGTTCGTGTGCAAAATTAACATCTGAGTCCATGTGCCAGTCATAAAAACCCCCAGATGGATACTCTGTATACTGAGCCATTTCTGTAATCTGCATACCATCAAAACCAAAATGATTACTGTTTGTTTTTTTCATAATTTTTTCTATATCTTTATACATCTCTGGCATTTTAGAAAAAGGTATCCAGCTTATATGTGAAGTTCTTGTTTCAGTATCAACTATACCACCTTTCTTTTTACCCATACCAACACTTGCATTTTGTCTTGGTTGAGCTCTTCCAGCTTCAATAATCATTTGACATTGTTTTGGTGAAAATAATGGATTNGTTGTTTCTACACAAAAAGATTTCCATCTTGGTTCTGTAATTATCATGTTACACCTCTATTCTTTATTGGATCAAACTNNACATCACAATTTGCAGCTAATGTTCTTCTAGTTTCATTTGTACCATTAAAAGGATAAACGCAGTGTCTCATGTCATATGGAAAAATAAAAAAATCTCTTACTTTTAAACTTGGTTGAAAATCTATTTTAGCAAATTGACCATTAGCAGCTCCTAGTATTTGTAGTTTACCGTTTTGCGGAACTTCATCGTTTGAATATTCTTTGCCATAAGTAGAAGGTAAACTTAAAATCATGACACTAGATAAACCTGTAAACAATGTGCCTCTATGAATGTGAACTGGATTGTATTCATGTTCTTTCATTTCATTAACCCAAATAGAATTTAAATGTAATTCATAATCTCTTATTTTGTTCCAGTTCAAATAATGTCTAAACATATCCATAAAATATTTTAAAACATCTTGAGTAAGTTTATTATGATTTTTCATTTTAGATTCGTCCTTACCACCATAAAACAAAGAATGTTCATTTTGTATTTTACCCACTAATTGTTTGTTAGCTGGGTCTAAAGTATCAAAGTTATTTTGATATATACTATTTATCGTTGTGAATATATCTAAAGGAACTTCGTATCTTAAAATAGATTGTCCTAAAAATACAAAATTAAACTTTGGGTTTTGCGCCAAGGTCATTTGTTATCTGTTCTTTCTTTTCTGTTTTGTTTTCTAGTTCTCCACTAGCTTTGATTCTTTCTAAAGATCTTAACTGTCCTATAATATTAAACACTTCAGCTTCTGATGTACCGTCAGTAATTGTTTTAGCTTTGCCTGCATACATTCTATGATAAGACTCTAACTGGTGTTGGTTAACATCTTTGTCATTAAACGATCCATCATTAAATTCTTTTTTTAATTTAGACCACATTTTAATTTCACGCATTCTATGTTTAGCAACTTTTTCCATAGACGCTTTACCAAATCTAGCTTCATCTAAATCTATTTGATATTTAGTAGATTTGTATTCGTCCTCTTCTTTATCTAATTTTTTCTCTAACCATCTTATCTTTGCTTCATTTCTTCTATAGTCAAAAGATAAATGCATAAGGTTATCTAGATAACTAGATTGTTCTCTTACACACTGCCAATACTTTGCAGCTTTAGTTGGGTATCTATTATCTTGTAATACAGAAAACCTTGCTTCTGTTTCTGTTCGAAACATTTGTTTCTTGGTCCATGTGTCACGAAGCTCGTCCACCATACCTTTAAATGAAGACAAATCTTCTTGTGTTAATAAATTATTTAAGTGAGGTTCTTCACCTTGTATTACTTCTTTTACATCTTTTTTCATATCTTTATATCCTTCTATTCTCTCCTGTATACTCTATTTTAAAATAATTACAAGTATTAAGAAACTGTAAATGTTACCGTGTTAGTTGCAGGTCTGTCAAGCTGCTCCATTGCAGTAACATCCCCTGGTGAAGCTTGTCCTGTTGAGAGCATAGCTGCACTTGAGTTTCCATGTCCTCCTCCACCATATCTAGCTGTGGACAGATCCGTTATTTCTGAAAAAGAAGATCCATTCCATACTTCCGTAACAGCTACGTGAGTGGTTGTGTATCCACCGAAAACTACCGTATCTGTGTTAGTTCCTTGCGCTGAAGCAGAAAGAATTCTTCTTGCAGTATTTACATCTGCAACTTCAGTCCAAGATGATCCATTCCATGATTCATTGTTTGCTACATTAGCTGGTGGTACATATCCTGCTGAATATAAAGCAGCAGTTGCAATTCCTGAACCAGCACCAAAGGATCTACCTGTATTTAAATCTGCTACTTCTGTCCATGATGAACCATTCCAAACTTCATTTGTTGTTATATTTGGGGTACCACCAAAAAATAATGCACTTGTATTGTCTGCACCACATGAGCCAGCGTTTTGTTTATTGGCATTTATATTTGCTACTTCAGTCCAAGATGTTCCATTCCATGATTCATTGTTAACTGTTCCTGGTTCTCCACCAAATCCTAGAGCTGATGTATAAGTGCCAGCGCTACCTAAACCATTTCTACCTACATTTAAATCATTTACTTCTGTCCAAGATGTTCCGTTCCAAGACTCTGTTTCAGTTTTAGCTGGGTTAGGTTGTCCACCAAAAAGTAAAGCTTGAGTTTGTGATCCTGCCTCTCCAACAAGTTGTCTTGCAGTGTTTACACTTGTTCCTGTTGCCCAAGCCCCTGCAGGATTAGATGTAAACCCTTTTATAACTTTATCTGTTGAGTTATACCACATCTGTCCATTAACAGGTGATGGTGGATCAGATGTTACTGATACTATGTGTGTTCCTCGTATTTCTTTGTATGTTCCCATAATTAATCCGTATCTATTGTTTTAGTTAAATTTGAAGTTCCACTCCATTCTTCTGTCGTAGCTGTTACAGATGGAAGAGCCCCTGCCATTTTTATAGCAGAAGATGTAGTGCCTGTTCCTAATTTACCTGAAGATTGTGCACCTGCATTTAAATCAGAAGTTTCAACCCAAGAAGCTCCATTCCATAATTCTGTGTTGGCAACTACTGCTTCAGGAGATGGAGTAAAACCACCAAAAGCTATAGCAGCTGTTGGAGATCCATTTACACCTAAACCTCTTCTTGTTGTGTTTAAATCCCCTACTTCCGTCCAACTAGAACCATCCCATAATTCAGTTTTATTATGATAAGTTGCAGGTGGTGTAGAGTACCCTCCTGCTGCTATTTGAACAGTATTGTTAGCTCCTGATCCTGAAAATAGAGCTCTACCTGTATTTAAATCTGCTACCTCAGTCCACGAACTTCCATTCCAAGATTCATTTTTACCGTCGCTATATGCTGGTCTTTCTCCACCATAACATAGAGCAGAAGTATTTGTTCCACCACCTCCTGCCGCAAATCCAGCGCTATTTAAATCTGCAACTTCAGTCCAAGATGATCCGTTCCAATTTTCAGTTACTGCTTGTGGAGTAGTTGTGTATCCTCCAAAAACTAAACCAGCTGTTGTTGAACCTGAACCAGGCAAATTTTCTCTTGCAGTGTTTACATCGTTTACTTCTGTCCAAGAAGTTCCATTCCAAATTTCTGTGTTAGCTACCTTAGTACCGCCAGCGTCTTCTCCAGTAACCTTCATAGATGAATCTGCATCACCTACGTCTGTTGCTCCACCATTTTTTCTTGCAGTGTTCATGTCAGTGCCAGTTGACCATGCTCCAATAGGAGTGACTGCGTTCCATTCTTCCATTGCTGTCGTCGCTGAAGGTGTTGCTCCACCGAACGCTAAAGCATTTACACTAGTTCCAGTCATTCCTGCATTTCCTCTTGCAGTATTTAAATTATTTTGTTCTGCCCAAGAACTTCCGTTCCATAATTCTGTATTACCTGTAAATGATGGTGTTTCTCCTCCAGCAGCTAAAGCAGCCGTATTACTAGCTCCACTTTGAAAAAGTGTTTCTCTGGCGTCATTTAAATCTGCAGTTTCTGTCCAAGCGCTTCCATTCCAAGATTCTGAAACTGCTAACAACGTTGGAGATGCTTTACCACCTGCAACTATTGTTGATGTAGTTGTTCCAACATTACCAGTCATATTTCTTCTAACTGTATTCATATCAGTAGTTTCTGTCCAAGAACTACCATTCCAAGTTTCAGTTGCTCCAGTATTATCTGTGGCATATCCTCCCATAATTATAGCTGCAGTGTATGGTCCACCTGAACAACCTAATCTTCTAGCCGTATTTAAATCATTTACTTCAGTCCATGCTGATCCATTCCAAGATTCTGTTAATGCGGCATTACCACCTGGATTTTCTCCTCCAGATATAATTGCTGCTGAATTACTAGCTCCAGAACCAAACCCAGCTTGTCTAGTAGTATTTACATCAGTTGTTTCTGTCCACGTGCTTCCGTCCCAAGATTCAACATTACCTATATTTGGCACACCAGTAGAAGCTAAAGCAGATGTGGTTGTTCCAGAAGCTAATGGAAAAGACCTAGCAGTATTCATGGAAACACTGGTTCTCCAAGCAGCTGTTTGATTTGGTATTTGATATTTACCTACTTGATCGGTTTTATTATACCATAGCTGTCCCTCTAACGGGTCATCAGGGTTAGTAGTGTAGTCCCGAACTTTAAGTCCTCTTATGCCTTGATACGTTGACATATAATTTTTAGTCCTCCAATGTTATGTCTGCAGGTCTTNGGTTNNTCTCTACTGCTGGNGCTTTTTNNNCATCNGNNNNAGCNTCCCATGCAGCTTGTGCTGCTTGAACCTCTGCATCAACTAATGCTTGAGCTTCGTCTNTTGTTTTAACGACTCCCGCTACTTTGG
>FUFK010756615.1_pt1 | contig 12066 bp, 16 predicted proteins | sample 1021851 | NCBI WGS metagenome assembly FUFK01 (sample SAMEA51879418, study PRJEB19060) | metagenome
TCTCCTTGAAACTCTTCTCTCCAATGTTCTAGTTCCATACCTCTATAAACCAGCATATCACCAGGTTTTAAATTAACTGTTATACCTTTGTTATCACTAGATACGGTTATTTTTTTACCATCAGGGATACCTACATTTTTCTTTGGCTCTAAATGTATTGGCCAAGGATCACCACCAAGGTTTAAGGTAGTAGATATTTCACAGCTAAATCTGTCTTTGTGTCTTTTTAAAACATCACCAGCTTTATATATTCTTGCATATGAATAAGTTGGATTTAATTTTAATCCTGTTTTCTTTTCCATAATGGGTAAGGTTCTCATTAACAAAGTTTCCATAGCTATATCTGCATAATGAGAATAAGTGTTAGGCACTTGCTGATCGTTCCACGTTCCCCATTCTTCTGTAAATTGAGATATATATCTTTCATCAAATAAAGTTCTAGCAACTTGTCGTTTCATTAAAAAATAATTGTANACAAATGTTGCTATATCTTTTGGTACAGCTTCTTTAATGACTATGTATTTATTTTTTTTAAAACTCATTTAACACTNTTTTCTTTTGATATTGCTGTTTCCACTACTTTAGCATTCCAATGTATAAATCTAAAAGGTTCTAACCCTGGATCTACTGCATATTCATGTGGAACATAACCTGGAAAAATAACCATTGTTCCTGGTGTAGGTTTAAAATTTACTATACTGGTACCCATTGATAATTGATTTTCATTTTTTAATGGTAGCTTTGTCATTATAGCACCAGGTCTTGGATCGTGAAAAAGAGGAAAAGATGTCTTTTCACTACACTTTAAAAAATAGAATCCTGATACATGCTGATTCCAATGTGCGTGAGTTGAATGATGTCCTCCACCTTTTTCACTAAACTCTTGAACCCAAAATTCTGTAAAGTGTAAACTATGGTTTTNTAAATTAAAACCAGACCAATCTAAAAATTCATAAGAGTGTTGTCCTATGAATTGAACTAAATCTTTGACTTTGGGATCTTGAGAAAAACTTTCACTATGATATGATAAACCAAATGTTCCTATGTCTTTCTTCCACTTAGGTTCATTTTTTAATTTATCTCTTAAATTTTTTTCTGCTTTCTTTATATATTTATCTGTTACTTTAATTGCATTTTTTAAAAACATAGGAGCTTCTGCAGTCCACACAGGTGTTTGAAAATAAAATGCAGATTTAAAATCTACATGTCCTTCTGGTTTTTTTGGCGTACTACTTCCGCCTTGTTTTATATTTTTCATATTATTTAAATGGATAACCTAGATTCCATATTACTAGACTATTCCTTTCTCCTTTGGTTACTGGTTTGACTCTATGCCATACAAATGAAGGGAACACAACCAAAGAGCCTTTTGGTAATATTTCCGTACACGTTCTTAAATTAGGTTTTTTATCAGGATCCTCATTCCTTAAATCAAACTCTAATTCTCCACCTTTGTATTCTTTTGGATCTGTTAACGTTAGCGTCACAGATAATTTTCTAATTTTTCCTTTTATAGGTCCTTCTTGCGCGTAAGGTTTATCCCAACTATCACAGTGCCAATCATAGTATTGACCTTTTTTATAAATTGTAAATTGACAGGATTCTGAATAATCCCAATCATAATTCCAACCTGCATTTTTATTTGCCATNTGAACATAAGGTTGTACTTCTTTATATATCCACCTATCATTCATCCATATAACATTTGAATCTCTTTTCTTTTGTAAATCTTTTATTTCATCTTTGTTAAGAGGATTTTTATTTAAATCTCTATCTCTACCAAAGCCACCTGTAATGGCCATAATCTCTCTTTGTTTTTCAGCTTTGCCATATTGTACAATCATATCGCATATTCTTTCGGGAACAGCAGATTGAAAGTACCAATAGTAATTAGTTATATTCATTTTATTTCAAACCACCCTGTTACAATATATTTTTCTTCGTCTTCTGATATCACTCCATGATGAGGATGTGTAAAGTGAGCAGGCCATAAGACCAGATCCCCTTTTATACAATCAAGTTTTTTGTTTTGAAATGGAAAATTAGTTCCTCCTTCTTTAACATCATTACAATATAACATGTAAACTATATCTCGTGGAGCAGCATCTCTGCTCATTCTTTCATAATGAGTGCGATAAAACCCTTCTTTCTTTTTGTAATGTTGAATGAAATGATGGTCTTGAGTCTTTAAATTTACTGAAACTTTATATTTATCTGTATAATGTATAAGAGCGTTTGTAAGTAAATCAAAAAAATCTTTTATAAACTTTACATTTACTGGATTAAAAAAAATTACATCAGTAGATTGTTTAATATCTTTTCTTATATTACCATTACCAACTTTACCCTCTTGTTTATATTCTGTGTTGTTTTTATGATATTCTATAAAATTATCACATAAGTGAGGAGGAAATTTATAAACTTCTATAAAATCAAATGTATTCATAATTAATTGTTAAAATTATATTTAAACCATTAGAAGTATTGGGTGTAATAGAATACCTATTGGTAGCAGGAAACATAATAAAATGATTATTCTTTATAGGCATTTGCCACGTTCTATTTTTTCTTCTATTATCATCATATTCAATAATACATTTTGAAGAATCTTCGTTAACATTAACACCATAAATAAGTGTGTAATCTGGTGAATGACGCAAGTCAACAGGATCAACTCGATGCCTTGTCCACGACTGTTCTTTGGGGTGCAAAATGTTAGCACATATAGTTTTTGGAACTAATGAGCGTTCATATTCTACTCTCCAATGATCTCTAATGTAGTCTTGCATCCATTGTAAGGGTTGAGAAAAAGGCACTTTGTAATCTTTATAAGAATAAGATTGGGGATTATTATCTATTCTATCTGAAGTAACAAATGATTTTAAAATATCATTTTTTATTCTATTACGATCAATTTCAAAGCCTTTTGGCATAGCCACTTCACCGTAATATAAGTCAACTTCTGTTAATACTTTCTTGTGCATACCTATTAAGATATGTAATAAAATCTTCTTAAAATGTCAAGTGTGTTATCTAGCGACTTTATCCCAAGCACCTGTAGATTCATTCCACACATAAGAATGTGTAGCAGCTTCCTCTTCAGATAATGCTGGAGCATCACCTATTGGTGATTGCCATCTTGCTTCCGCCACATTTAAAGTCCAACTAGCATAAGGTTTTTGACCAATGAAAATATCATTATCTTCATCGTAAGTCATACCTATACCTGCGTAATTACCTCTTAAAGGTGTTCCACCATCTTTATGTTGTGCGTGTCGTGTATTGTAAGATGTTTGTTTCCATAAAGGCCAGCTGTGGATTCTTTCCAAAAACTGTCTACCTACTTCTTCGTCTTCAATACCATCAGCATTTTGACAATCTTTATCAGCTACAACTTCTACGCCGATAACTTTATTGTTTGCTCCTAATTTTGCGAAATGTGCCATAATGTTCTCCTTATATATTAATTTTTATGCTTCATCAAGCTTTGAATTTATATCTTATTACTACTATACCTGAACCACCTTGACCACCACAAGTAGTGCAACCAGTTTTATTTCCTGCTCCACCACCACCGCCAGTATTTGCTGTTCCTGGAGTTCCGCCAGCACAACCGTTAGTTCCTGCTCCACCTCCGCCAGGTCCTCCATTTCCTGCTGTCCCTCCTGGTGTTTGACCATTTCCACCACCGCCACCAGCTCTTGTAACTGCTGACCCTGTAATCTCTGTTGAAACTCCTGCTCCACCTGGTCCACCTTGTTTTGGTGAACTACCACAAGTACCAATTGCGGCTGCACCTCCGCCACCTCCGCCGGCTCTACATCCACCCACTGATCTTCCTGAACCACCATTTTTACCTTGAGCAGGACTAACTGGAGGTGTATTACCATTTCCTTCGCTTTTACCTTCTCCATCTCCTCCACCACCAGAACCACCGGGAGCGCCACAGTTAGGTCCGCCAGGATCTCCACCTGAAACTGCGCCTCTACCACCACCTGTTGATGTTATACTGTCAAAAACTGATGGCGTTCCATTTGTAGCTCCACTAGCTGAACCAGCGCCAACCGTTATAGGATATGCTTGTGCTGATACTGTTACACCTGCTGGAGCTACCAAAGGTGAAGCCGTATAAGGAACCACTGGTGCAGTTGTTCCTTCTCTAAAACCTCCTGCTCCGCCACCACCTGCTGAACCATGTCTATAACAACTACCATAACCACCACCTGCAATTACCATATATGCAACTGCATTATCAGCTGGAGCGCAGGCAACTTTAGTTACTGTAAATGTTCCTGAACTTGTAAACGTATGAATTTTGTGACTACCACATTCTGTAACAGTGTTTCCACCTGTTGCCACCATATATGCGTTTCCTGTTACATTAGATGTTGAATCGTGAATATCTTGCCAACCTTTAGTGCCATCAACATAGATAAGTGTTACAGATTGTGAATCTGTGTTTAAATCAACACAGGCACAAACACCATTAATTTTTGATCCGTTTCTAGCGAGAGTTACCGCATTACTATCCCAAGTATTTGCGTAATCTTTAAGTGCTACTATATCACCCGCTGAAGGCGAACTTGGGAGTGTAACTGTAATACCTCCACTTGTCGTATTAATAAAATAACCATTACCTGACACAATTGTTAGGGGACCTGTCTTTGCTGTAGTACACCAATCTACAGTTCCGGTTCTACCGAAACCTGATTGTGTTGCACCACAAGCTAAAGTTACAGCTGTGCTTGGACCTCCTAATGTGATTGTAGATCCACTTTCTTTTTCTATTTTATTTACTTTAATTGTACTTGTCATAATTTAATTCCTATTGGTATCTATACCTAATTAAGACCACTCCAGATCCTCCACTTAATCCATTTTCATTATTTTGTGCACCGCCACCACCACCAGTATTTGCAGTTCCTGCTGTTGCTGCTTGAGGGGCTGGGGGTCCTGAACTACCTCTGCCTCCACCACCTACTCCTCCATCAACATTAATAGATGTGCAAGCTGCACCTGCTCCACCACCAGCAAAAAATCTTCCTGCTACTGGACCTGGTGTTCCATAACTTGGAGCTGTTGGTCCAAACCAAGCAGTTGGTACAAAAGTTCCGTCTCCGCCTTGTCCGCCTGTATTAGGGTATGATCCGGCAGTTCCTGCATCAACTGCACCACCACCACCTCCAAAACCTCTTTGACCTAAACTTGGACTTCCTCCACTAGAATTACCACCATTAGTTCCTTGTGCTGGACTTACTGGTGGATCATTACCTGTGCCACCTGTAGCTGAACCGGCTCCACCGCCACCACCTGAACCACCTGGTCTTGCTCCACCTGGAGTATTATAGTTTCCACCACCTCCACCGCCAGCAGATGTTATTGTTGAAAAAGTTGAAGCTGAACCTGTTGTAGCAGGTTGAGTTGTTGAATCTGAATCACCACCTGGTCCTCCAGCACCTACGGTAACTGGATAACCTTGAACTGATACGGGTAAAGTTGCGGGACCATTAGCAGGACTTGCAGGTGAACAAGCATTATAACTTCTCCAACCACCAGCGCCACCACCGCCTCCTGATCTACCTGCCCCACCACCACCAGCTACTACCATATATTGAACTACATCGTTAGCTGGTGCACACGCTAAAGCTGAAACTGTAAATGTTCCACTTGATGTAAATACGTGTGTTTTAAAATTACCACAAGTTAAAATTGCATTACCTCCAGAGGCACATAAATATCCCTCTTGTAATCCTTCATCTGTTTGTGAACCTGTAAATACTATTCTCCATCCTTCAGTAGCATCTACATAAATAAATTGAACTGTTACATTACTTTTACCAATAACAAAATCATTAGCTGCACCATTTATGTTTGATCCATTTCTTGCTATTGTTAAACTATTACTACCAAAAGTTCCTGTATAGTCTGATACAGCCACAACTGCACCAGCACTTGGTGAACTTGGTAAAGTTACATTAAATGATCCTGAAGTTGTATCACAAAAATATCCAACTCCAGAAACTGCTGGACCTGGATCTGCTGTAATTTTTGTTGTGTTCCATGATACTTCACCTGTAGATCCAAAACCTGCAGCTGTCGCGCCTGACGCTAAAGATACAGTTGCTCCACATCTTCCAAGCGTAACCGTAGTTGCATCAACTGTAACAGTTTTACCAGCACCACCACCAACTGTAGCTGTGCATCCTGATCTTTGTTCTAATTTGTTTACTTTAATTGTACTCATAATTATTGAAATTTATATCTTATTATTACCACTCCTGATCCTCCAGTACCAGCGCCACCACCAGCTCCACCACCTGTGTTAGCTGTACCATTTCTTGATGGACCTGGCGCTCCTCCTGGGGCACCTCCACCACTTCCTCCACTACCATTACTTGAACATGTGTAAGTTCTGCCACCACCTCCTCCAGCTCTTACAACTGCTGATCCTGATATTTCACTTGATGCTCCTGCACCACCATTTCCTGAAGCACTCGTAGTTCCAGTAACACCAGATGCTGTTGCTCCGCCTCCACCTCCAGAACCTAATTGTGGAAAAGCTCCAGGACCTGAACCATTACCACCTGAATTACCTTGAGGTGGACTTACGGGTGGAGTATTACCTGCACCTCCAGGATTACCTGAAGTTCCTGATGCTCCACCACCACCTGAACCACCAGCTTGACCAGTTGCAACTGGACCACCACCTGTTGAATCTCCACTTTTACCGCCACCGGCACTTGTTATACTTGAAAAAACAGAATCAGCACCATTTGCTGCACAAGCAAAAGCACCTCCTACACCTCCAGCACCTACTGTTACTGGGTAAGTTGTACTTGCTGAAACAGGTAAACCTGAAGAGTTTTTTAATGGACTACCTGTATAAGGTGCTGCTGGAGTTTCTCCTTCTCTAAATCCTCCTGCACCTCCACCTCCACCAATATTTTCAGAAGCTCCACCTCCTCCTGCAACAACCATGTAAGATACATTATTGTTTGCTGGTGTGGGTGCTGTACAAACTGTAAATGTGCTTGTTGAGTTAAATGTATGAATTTTAAAATCTCCTGAAGTTGTTACTGTTCCTCCACAAGCAACTATGAAAGTAGGTACGCCTGAAACATTAGCAGTTGAATCATGTATGTCTTGCCAACCTTTAGTTCCATCAACATATATTAAAGTTACTGATTGTGATTTTGTATTTAAAATAGCATTAAAACAACCACCATTAATTTTTGATCCACCTCTACAAACAGTGACTGCATTTGTTTGCCAAGTGTTTCCATAATCTTTGAATGCCACAATATCGCCAGCGCTTGGTGATGAAGGCAGAGTTACGGTAATTCCTCCGCTACCAGTGTTAATAAAATATCCATTGCCTGAAGCAACTGTTAAAGGAGAGGTTTTAGCCGTTGTACACCAGTTAACAGTTCCAGTACGACCAAAGCCTGTCTGTGATGCACCACTAGCTAAAGCTACAGTTCCACCACATCTACCTAAAGTTACAGTAGTTGCATCGGCTACTACTGTTTTACCTGATCCTCCACCAACTGTTAATGTAGTTCCTGATTGTTCTGATATTTGATTTACTTCTACTTTACTCATTAAACTATTACCACCGTTCCTGTTACTGTTACTGTACCTGGTAAAGTAATAGGTCCTGCAAGAACTGCATTCTCTACTGTTTGAGTTCCATCAATCGTTGCCGCTTGATTGGGTATAAATTCATTTGGGCTATACTGCCCTCCAATATATTGGATTCCATTTATTACTGCAGTCATAATTACTCCTACGAACTAATTGTATCGATGTACGAAAGAACCACGTCTAAGCTACTTGCTGTGTCAGAGACTGCTTCTAACGTATCACCGGCTGCTAAAACAATTTTTGCTCCGCCTTGAATTAATTCAATAGCAGAATTAGGTGGTATAACAACTCCTTTTGCAAGGAAGTAGTCATCTCCGCCCTTAGCAATCTTAACATCAATTGCAATTGTTGATGTTAAAATATTGCAACATCTAATACCAATTACTGCATCGTAGTTTCCACCTGCTAACAATGTAGTATCACCTGTTCCAATTGTTCTAACTAATACGTTTCTAAAATCTTGTGCCATATTTTTTCCTTATAATGCAACCGCCATTGCTAATGCAAAGCCAGCTGACGCTGCTCCTACTGGATTACCTGATGCATCTAGGTAAACCGATTTACTTGCTGGTAAAGTACAAAATACATCTTTTGTGCCCGCAGAAAAGTCAACAGCAGAATCTGAGTTAGAACTGGAGATAACTTGAGTTCTAGCTAAGTTAGCACTTGTTCCATCTAATGTACCACGTCCTACTTCAAACTCACTTGTACCTTGATTAAAGATACAATAATAAGTTTCGTTGCTGTTTCCTATTCCTTGTGCAAAAGTTTCAAAACCAGTTACTGCTGAACCAAGTGCAAATGCACCTGTCCCAGTAGTTGTGCTTGTTACTTTTACTCTATCATTAATTACTAAAGCCATTTAATCTCCTTAACTCATACTTATAATTGCATTAGCGGGTGTTGATGGATCTGGGTAAGAAACTGTAAATGTACCATTAGTACAAGTTTTGTTTCCGCCAAAATCTAACACTACACACAATTTATCTGATTTGTCATCATTATAAATAGCTGCAAACGCTGCAGTAAAAGTTGCACTACTCCATGTAGAATCAGCAAAGTCAACTGAAGCAACTGCTGTACTCGAAGCTACTGCTTGTGAACCTAAAGCTTTTCTTGTGTAGTTTGAACCACCTCCTGAAGAAACTTCATCGGTTGCACTTACAGTCGTACTTGCTGTTGTGTATGGATTAGCCGTATACAACGCTATTTTAAATGCGTCACCTCCAGATGCAAAATTGTGAGTACCTGAAAAAAGTTCTCCTCTAAATGCGAATGGAATAATGTTTGCCATATTTTATCTCCTTATTTATTGCTTGATGGATTTTTGGATTCCAAAACGGTACGAATAACTCCATCAGCATATTCGTCTCGGCGTCTTCGACCTTGTTGTTCGATCGCATACGATAGTAAAGCTTTTTCGTAAGCCTGTGAATAGTATTGTAGCATATCTGCTGGACCTTTCAAGTACCCATATGCGTTTACTAGACAAGCATATAAAAGTAAATCTGCATATTTATTTGACAGAAANGTCCCTGCGGTGTCTGTCACAATGCTTGTAGGTTCTTTATTATAACCTAAAGTAATTTCGTAGGTTTTATCAGGTGTAGGGGCCACTACCCAGAAATTCTCATCCCAATTAGCATAGTATTTGGGTATATCCACAGAACTACTTCCTGGATCAGAATAGTATTCTGCCATAAAAGTCGTATCTCTTTGTTCTAAATAGTATTGATTGCCGGCTGAATCTTTAAGTTGAACATATCGAATTAATCTTAAATCTGAAGGTATTGTAACATATCTATTGCCTATAATTAATGAAGACGTTGCATAATGTCTATCTTGATCAGAATCAACTTCTCTATAAATTTTATTTTCAGCATTTTTTATAATTCTAGAAAGAACAGAATCAGTAAATACATTACTATCTACTTCTGTGTATCCTCTTATATCTGTTTGTAATTCTGCTAAAGTATATGCCATTATCCGTTTACTACTCCTAATGTTACTGGTCCTGCTGAACAGTTTTCTCCACCACCTGATATACCCCCTACAGTTCCTGCTACTGAAAGATCAAATGCTATATAAAAATAATTTATAGGATCTGTTAAAGGATCAGTTGTTGTTGCTCCTGTAACATTACCTGCAGAATCTATTTGTCCTAATTGAATTGTATAACCAGTTGCATCATTTACACTTATAGCATCAAAACTTGGAATACTTGCAAAAGATTGTAAATTTCTTAAATCAGCTGGATCAGAACCACCAGGTCCAGCAGAATTTACAATAGGAGGTCCTCTAAATCTTACAACATCTCCTGCACTTCTTTGATGATCTGGTGAAAAAACATTTACATAAGTTGTTACACCAGGAACAAGAACAGTCGTAAAAGGATTTGGTCCTAACAATATTAAACTTGTTTTAGAAGCTGGTTGTGGTCTTGGATTAAATAAAGCTTGTGGATCAGAACCAACTGGTTTTGGTTCAAGTTGTGGTTGNTTTGGTTCATATTCTGAAGTGTGAACTAAAGATCCATTCCACTCTCTAACCATTTCAGTGTATGGAAAAGCCATACCAGATCTATCTGATATTGCTAATGATCTTTTACCTGATGCATACTTACCCATTATACTCCATCTCCATAGAATGTTTGTGGTGAAATGAAACTAGATGTTCCTTGGTTATCAGCATCTAATGCTCTTAACATTTCACTTTCATATCTTCGTTCTAATTCTCCAGATCTTTCTGGTGAAACTTTTTGACTTAAATAATATGCAAGTCCTGACATCATACATGGATAAAATCTATTAACTATGTCTGATGTATAATTATAGGATCCTGCGTCTTGAATTCTTGCTAGATAATAAAAACAAAATTGAAAATTATTTGGTGAACTTGTGCTTGATACACTTGAACTTGGAGTTGTGTATAAAAAAATACTTGGATTTAACTTTCGTTCTACATAATATTGTGATGGTGTACCTTTAGCTAATTTATTTGGTGTAGCTGAATAAGCTGATCTATCTATTTTAGTTAATGCAATATCTGCAGGTGCAGTTGCATCAGAATTGTTTCTATAATAAGCTTCTAATACTGAATCTATATCTTCAGGAAAGTTTGTAGAATCAGATGCAAAATTGTATTCTGCTTGACCCTCTACTAAAGGAATCTTTGCAAGTTTAACTTTCCATAAATGAACNCCTCTNTTNNCCCATTCTTGAAACATNANNTTTAAAGATCTTCTNGCNGATNTTAATTGATANCCNGTTCTAGTNCCTNNNACNCCTGTTCTTTCNNAAGCTTCTTCNATNATTTCATCTATTTGNGGATTANATTCTGCNTCACCAGAAGTTGGTGANATAGTTTGAGCAGNATNNCCCATNCCNNNATGANNNGTGCANTAATAAAATAANACNGGTGCTCCNGTTTTTTTAACNGGTGCNACAACTATTGTTNNNTTNGCTCCNNNTGNTCCNGGTCCACTTGNTCCAGCGTTGGTNGTNACNCCNGTTGTATAAGGTGNNGCTGGGTNAGTTATTNGGNTTTGTAGAAAANGCTANTTGNTGNGTANCGTTTGTNNNATCAGATNNATCAAANATATANGTATTACCNTCNTNTAAATANANGACAGGAGCTAACCTCACCGTTAATATAAAATNTATTACCGGTTCCATATTGNNTNGTGCCNNTTGCTACNGTNACTGTNTAAGTNATNGTAGCCACTTTAAACTCCTAGCCGTGTANCAATGTTACNGAAGTAGCTGTTGTTACAATNTGAAACTTCAAAGCTGTNGATGCTCTAAAACCTGTNCCTGGAAACTGCATNTATGTAGTTGNNCCTNGANCATTAGTTNNGTTTGTAGCTGGAATTAAAAATTCAGCTAACACAGTTGCATTATCAAGAATTTTAACTGTAGATGCAGCTTGTCCGCCTTCTTTAGATACAAAAAGACCCAAAGCTCTACCTGGTGCTGCTGCACCGCCTGCATCGTGTGTAGCAACGCCTGAAGCTGTTGTCGATTTTATATCTACTGGATATGTACTCATTAATTTTTCTCCTTTTAAATTATGTGTGGGCCGAAGCCCACACTAAATTAGTTATTAAAACCCAGTTAAATTATTGTTTTGTGCGTATGTAACAACAATTCTTGCTTTTCCTGCACTTGCAGAGTTAGCAACTGTGATACCAAAAAGTTCAATATCACTAGTACCGATGTTATCCCAAGCTCCAGCTGAAGCTTGTAACATTTTTAAAGGTCCTACCGCTGTAGCAGAAACGTTGTGAGCTGCTGCAATATTTGTTGCAGATCCTGAAGCATTTCCAATAGCAATTGTAGTTGTAGAAGAGCCTGTGAATACTGCCTCTACTACGATATCAATATTAATGATTTGACTGTTTGCAGGAATAATAATTCCTAAAGC
>FUFK010066321.1_pt1 | contig 12064 bp, 14 predicted proteins | sample 1021851 | NCBI WGS metagenome assembly FUFK01 (sample SAMEA51879418, study PRJEB19060) | metagenome
TTCCATAAACAATTTCAATCTTATCACACGCTTGTGCAAAATTACTAGATTTAGTAATGATGATAGGAGCATGTTCATTTGAAGTTGGAATATTATCATTATGATATTTGAAACCCGCAAGTCGAATATCTCTTAATAACATTCCTATAACATCTCTTCCAGCAGTTGAAATTTTCGCTCGATCAGCAACTTGTGAATAAGAGTTGTTAACAACGGTATAAGAAGTAAACATAGCTGCCATCATTACTACTGAAATTATAATTCCGATTAAAATTTCAATTAATGTTACTCCAGCAATTGAGCTAAATTTTTTTTTCATTTAATGAATTTGAAAATAAAGAAATTTTTTCTTACTACCATCATTCATATTTACTTCCATTTTTCCTAAGTACCACTTTTCATAAATTCCAGTACCTTGTTGGCCTGGCCCTTTATAATTTTGAGTATTATTATAAGTACAATTATTTCCAGAAGCACCATTGTTACAAATATCAAATACTTTTAAAAATTTTATATCTTGTGATCCCTTACATTTAATTCTTCTTTTAGAAAATCTATCATCCCATTTTTTAAATTTATTCTGAGCAGTATTTGTAAATGAACCCGTTTGTGTGGTTCCTGAGGAGCAGCTACCCATTCTCCAAGATGATTTACTACCTGATATTTTATTAGAAACTAAATAATCCATTAATTTTACATCTTTAAAGGGGGAAGTTGAGTTTTTCTCTGCAATTAAGTCTTCTGCCACCATCCCAACTAAATAATTAGATTTTGTTCTCTCACCTGATGTATCGATCGATTGAACTGAATAGTTAACCATTTGAAATATAGCAACAAAACCAATTCCGATGATAGCCGTAGAAACCAGTGCTTCTATTAATGTTATTCCTTTTTCCTGAATTCTTTTACCTAATTGTCCAATCACTTTTACCTCGCTTATATTTAGTAATTGTACCAAATCTTGACCAGAGAACCAAGTAACTAGGTTTTACTAAAGTACCGCTCACATCGCATGAGTTACTTTTGCCACAAACTACTACATAATCCTTTTGATCCTCACCATTTATTTTAATTATAAATTGATTTTGTAGTGATCCTGTTTGTAAGAATTTAGTACCATCTTTTGAAAAACATACCGCACCCTCTTTATCTTTATGTATTTGAGTATCAATTACAATTTCTTGAACTGTTTCATCCCAGTAACTATTATCATTACTGCATTGAATACCCCCTGAATTAATTTTTGTTGAGTAAGTATCTTGATAAATACCTTTAGTTTTAATTGTAGTTGAATTACCTTTAGGAAGTATTTGAAACTGAACGTACTGAAAATTGCCTCTTTGAAGTTGAGTGTTAATATTTGTAAGCATTGACGCAATTTGTTCTGAGGCTTTTCTTACTTTTCTATCTTCACTCCATTCCATAAAGTTTGGGTAACCAACAGCAGAGACAATAGCTACTATAGTAATTACAACTAGTAGTTCTAAAATCGTAAAACCTTTAATGTCCTGCTTTTGCTGCACCTGGATCTATTTTTCCTGACTTAACCAACTCTTCTAAAGATTTATCCATTGTAATCATTCCATCCCTAACTGCAGTTTGCATGATACTTGGAATTTGGTGAATTTTAGCTTCACGGATTAAGTTTTGAATTGGTGGAGTACATTTCATTATTTCAAATGCACCAACACGTCCTTGACCATCTTTTGTTTTTAATAATCTTTGCGTTACTACCATTTTTAAAGAAGTTGAAATTTGTGCACGAATTTGTTCCTGTTGTTCAGGTGGGAACACATCAATAATTCTATTAATTGTACTTGGTGCACCACTAGTGTGCAATGTTCCAAAAACTAAGTGACCTGTTTCAGCAGCTGTTAATGCTAAACTTATTGTTTCTAGGTCTCGCATCTCTCCAACTAAAATTACATCTGGATCTTCCCTCAATGCTGCTTTCAATGCCGCAGCAAAAGATTGAGTTTGTTTTCCAACTTCTCGGTGAGAGACAATACTTTGGTTATCAGTATGAATAAACTCAACTGGATCTTCAACCGTGATTATATTTGAAGTTCTTGTTTTATTAATTTCATTTACAATCGCAGCAAGCGTTGTTGATTTTCCCGAACCTGTTGGACCGGTTACTAAAACTAAACCTTTATGAAAGTCGACAATATCATAAAGCGCTTGTGGTAAATTAAATTGATCCATATCAGGAATTTTACTTTCAACTCTTCTGCACACACATGCCGGACCATTAATTGTTTTATAAAAATTTGCTCTAAATCTCAGTCCGCTTAAATTAACCGCTGTATCAAGTTCATGCGTCCTCTCAAATTTTTCTAACTCTTCTTCATTACAATTCATTGAAAGAAGATCTTTTAAATCTTGAGGGGTTACCATGACCTCATTAACTTTTATAATTTCGCCAGTAGCCCGATAAGCTAGAGGAGATCCAGCTCTAATATGAAAGTCTGATATTTTTTTATTATTTTTTGCTAGATCTTCTAATTTTTCAAACATAATAAACTAATAATATAAATTTAGCATTTTTTGTGACTTTTTTTTCATAAACGCCCATTATGGTTAAATAATATTTTTATTCTAGTAAAAGTTGAGTATAACCTCAATAATATTGAATTATGAAAAATCCTTTTGCAAATTTATTCAAAAAGAAAAAAAAAGATGATGCAAACGCACCTCCGGTACCACAAGGAGGAGAAAGCAAAAAAAAAGAAGGATTTTTTAGCAAGCTTCTTAAAAATAGATTAGGTAAACAATCAATTAAAGGTGAGGAAATTTTAGGAATTGAACTTACTCCATCTGAGATTAGATTATCCCAAGTTTCGAGTAACAAAGCTAATCAGTGGGTTTTAGATAAATTCTATGTTCATAAATTTGANGGTATTCCAGAAAATGGAACTGTACTTGAAAATCCTGATAAAGTTGCTGAAGAATTAAAATTAGCTTTACAAAAATCTAAAATTAATACGACTAATGCTGCAATCGCAATTCCTGTAACTAGCGCAATTATTAGAGTTGTTACCGCACCTTTAATGACCGATGAAGAATTAAAGAAAGCCATAGATACAGATTCACTTTGGGAAAACTTAGTTCAATTAACTGATAATTTAAATGACTACTCTATATTCCATCAAGTAATTAATAGAGACAAAACAGGAAACACAATGGATATCCTTTTTGTGGCATCAAAATTGTCAGACATTAATAGCTATACAGACATTATTAAAAAAGGTGGATTAAATGCTGTTATTATAGATGTTAAATGTTTTGCATTAAAATCTGCTGTTGATCAAATTAATCAAATTGCAGGTTCAATTGAAGACTCTAACTTAACTGCTGTTCTAGAATTTGGTTTAGATGAAAACTATGTAATGATACTTTACGAAAACAATCCAATTATAACTGATATTTTTATTAGATCTCAAGATAGAAAAACACTTCAAGAAAGCAATAATCAAGAAGAGATGGATGCACTTGTTAGAAGATATATGACACAAGTCAAACAAGCAGTTCAAGACTTTGAACAAAAATATGAAAAAAGAATTAGAAATTTAAAAGTTACTTCAAATCTACAAAATGTTGAAGATTATCTTGGTAGCTTTAGAAAAAATATGGTTAACACTGGATACAATTTATTTGATCCTTTTGATGGAATAAAAATTCCTGCACAATTAGAAAATGATATTAAAATGGATAACCGTTCATACTTTTCAACAGTGATGGGACTTGCATTTAGAAAACTAGATGTTTTTGGTTACTATAAATTTGTTACTGCTGTTAAAAATATTAACCTTTTGCCTAATAGAGAAAATATGATTGCTCAGAAAAAAGCAAAAGCTTTTTCAAATTTTGCATTCAAAGGTGTAGTNGGAATAGTTTCACTAATCTACGTAGTTTTATTTGGTTTATCATTCTGGCAAATTACAGATCTTAATAAAAAAATAGAAGGTTATGATGAAATTTTACAAACGCATGAGCTTAAAACTTTAGAGAAAAATAAATATGCAAAAGAAATTGGTTTTATGCTTAAGTCACTTCAATTAAGTAAATCAATTAAATCTAATAAAACAGTAAGCTTTAGAGTATTAGCACAGATTGCNTCTGCAGTTCCNAAAAGAGTTAAATTTAGCAAAATAGAATATAATGGTTCAGATTTAGTTGTTATTGAAGGAACAGCATTTAGTGATCAAGANATTTTNAAATTAATTAGTAATTTGAACAATAAAAAATTGATCTCACAAGCTTCATTNGCAAGCATGACNCTACCTCAAGGCCAGCAGCAGGGATCACAAACTATGAAGGGCTTTAAAGTAGCCTGTGTATTGGAGCAAGTATAATGGATTTNAAAAACATNACTATGGATGATCTAAAGCAGAAGTTAGCTGCTGTAGATAAAAAAACTTTAATCAAATTTGGATCTGGNTTTGGAGCAATAATTTTATTTTTAATNATTTANTATGNAATTNTNAATCCAATGGTNAAAGAAAGAAAAGCTAAATACAANGACAAAATANTAAAGCAAAACGAAATNTCACAATTTGATAATGAAATAATTACTTTCAAANCAAGAATTAANAAAATGAAACCNGATTTTGATAAAACTTCAACNTTNTTTCATTCAAAAGCTGANGTTGAAGATCTTTATGAAAGTTTAAGTAAGTATGCTGCTGTTAATGGATTGGTAATATCAAAAATTGAAAAGAAAAAACCTAAGCCAGTATTTAAACAAGGAGTTACTCAACAAGCAGAAAATAATATTACAAGGGATATGGTTTCTTATTATCAAATACCTGTAGATTATGAAATCAAAGGGAATTTTTTAGGTTACATAAAGTTCAAAAGAGCAGTTTCTAGACAAAATAAAATGTTAAATTTTGACAAAGAGACNATAAGTATAGTACAAAACGATTCAACTGGAGCGATAATGGCCCAAGGTGAATTAACAATAGTAGGATTACCAGATGAATTTTTTTAAAATCTTATTCATCATAATATTTTCTTTAATAGCAAANGTTGCNTTTGCAGATAATCATGANCAAAAACAAGAAGTACTNGATGCAGCAAAAGAAATTGTTAAAGAAATGGAGGAAGATGAAGAAGTTCCATTAAACGATCCTTTTGCAGGAAATGAGGGAACNTCATCTTCAGCAAGCATACCACAAGATGAACAAGATAATGAAATGAGCTTNTATAATTTTAAATTAGCAGGNCTNATTTCTGGAAAAGATTATAGTTANATTTCTTTAGTTAATTCTGGCGGNGAAGTTTTAACAATGACNTTAGGTCAATATCTTGGAGAAATACAATTAGTNGATTTAAGATTAACAGANGCAATATTTAAAAAAGATGATGGTAAATTCATGATAATTGATTTTAATAATCAGGTCCGGGAGNCAGATGACTATTAAAAAAATATTAACATATTTTGGATTATTATTTTTATTAGTTGCATTAAATGCTTGTCAAAACTTGAAAAAATATGACAAGCCATTCAAACACAACACACCTCTAATTAAAAATAAAGATATTGTAAGTAGTGGACAATCAGAAATCGCAAAAACTTTAGAAATGGGTCCCAAACCCATAGAAGGTGATGCAAAAAAACTTGGAAAAAGAAAAAAAATATCGTCTGAGGCACAAAGAAATTACCTAATAATACCTGATGACTATCCACTATTAAAACAACGGGTAACTCTTAAATTTAAAAACCTAGATTACAAAGAAACCATGAAATTGATGGGTAAAATAGGAGAGATAAATGTTTTAGTTGGAGATGAGGTTGCAGGAGCAATATCAGCAGAATTAATTGATGTTCCTTGGGACAAAGCTTTTCAAGCACTTTTAGATATGAAAAATTATGCATCAGATGTTGATGTTGCNAGTAATTTNATNAGAGTTCATTCNCCTGAAACACTAACNGCACAAGANACTTATAANTCTGAAAGAGCNCAAGCTGTTAAAAAGAAAGTAGANCTAGANGATAGTGTTGAGCCAATATATTCTGAGATTTTNAGACTNTATTATATAACNCCAGCACAAGCTAAACAGACCATTGATGAGTTGTTTACTTCAACAGCAGGCGACAGTTCATATACNCCAATACANATAACTGAGGAAGCAACAACANGATCAATAATNGTNAGAGGAAAAGAGAAAGATTTAGATGTAGTTGATAAAGTTATTAAAGAAATAGATATAAGAACAAAACAAGTTTTAATNGAAGCTTTTATAGTTGAAGCAAATTCTGATTTTGAAAANGCACTTGGAACAAGATTAGGAGGTTATTATAATAGAGCAGGTACTGTTACTGGTGGTCTATCAGGAGGAAGCGCAGGCAGTGCAACTGGAGTAGAGCCGGGAGGAGCAGCTAATCTGGGTGATGCAACAGACAGTTTAGCAAACTTTGCAATAACAAATCCAACAAGCGGTATTGGAATATTAAGAAGAACAGGTTCTGGTGTTTTAAAAGCAGAAATTACAGCATTAGAAAGAATGGGAATGGGTAAAACAATTTCTAATCCAAAAGTATTCACGCTAGATAATCAAGTTGCAACAGTTACTCAAGGGGAGGAAATACCTTATGAAGCTCCAGGAGAGGGTGGGGGATCTCAAGTATCTTTCAANGAAGCAGCTCTTAAATTAGAGGTCACTCCNAGCATTATNGGAGATGGAAANGTCTTGTTAAGTATTCAAGTTAATAACGATACACCAAACAGATCNGTTGCAGGTGATACNCCAGCAGTTAACAAAATGGAAATTGTNACAAAATTNTTAGTNGCAGATGGTGATATAGTNGTAATTGGTGGAATTAAAAAGAACGTTTTNTCAAAATCTAAAGATCAAGTTCCNGCTATAGGNAATATGCCTGTAATAGGTAATCTCTTTAAAGGNACNGAAAATTCTGATAACCTAGATGAATTGTTAGTGTTTATAGCACCAAGAATTTTATAATGATAAATATTAGTAGAGAGTCTGAGATTAATTTAATTAATATTCTTATTGATCAGGATATTATTTCAGGGAAAGATTTAGTTGAAATTAAAAAAATATCTGGTGAAGGAGAAAAATCTCAGTTGGATGCAGTATTTGAGTTAAATCTAACTGATGAAGAAAAAATTTTAGATCTTTTAGTAAAAGATCAATCATTAGATGTAGTAGATTTATCGACAGTTGCTGTAACTGACGAATTGAAAGCTGTTCTTCCATCTAATTACATTAATATGAACTTTATAGCTCCTTTCAAAATTGAGGGAAAAGTATTGCACATAGCAATATCTGATATTTCAAAATTAAGTTTAATGAGAAATTTACGAACAATTACAAAAATGGATATAGAACTGCACGCAGCAAAAGTTTCTGATATTTCAAACTTCGTAGATAAATTGCTAGCAGATGGTGAAAGAACTATTTCTGATATTAGGCAAACTAATGCTGAGAAGACTAAAACATTTGATTATGATGTAGATGATCAAGCAGAAGTTTTAGAAAAACCACCTGAAGAAGATATTGAAGCTATAGAAAACGAGTCTGAAGTAATTAAATTTAGTACAGCAGTTGTTGCAGAAGCAATTAAATCAGGAGTTTCAGATATTCATATTGAACCTTATCGATTTACATCAAGAGTTAGATATAGATTAGACGGAATTTTACAAGAACAAGAACACTTTAAAAAATTTCTTCACTCAAATTATGGAGCTGTAGTTACAAGATTTAAGATTATGGGAAAATTAGATATTGCTGAAAGAAGACTTCCTCAAGATGGAGCAATTCCATTTAAAATTGATGGAAAAGTAGTTGACCTTCGTCTTTCGATTTTACCAACTGCAACAAATGAAAGAATAGTAATGAGGGTTTTAAATAAAGATGCAGGAGACATCAGTTTAGAACAACTTAATTTTGANGAAAANGATTTAAAAAATTTNAGAAAAGCNATNCACGGAACNCAAGGNNTAGTTCTTGTNACNGGNCCTACTGGATCAGGNAAAACAACAACNCTNTATAGTATNNTAAAAGANGTTTCTAAACCTCACCTNAATATTTTAACAGCNGAAGATCCNGTNGAATATGAATTGGATGGTGTTGGACAAGTTCAAATTAAAGANGATATTGGTTTTAACTTTTCTACTGCCCTGAGATCTTTTTTAAGACAAGACCCNGAAATAATTCTAGTTGGTGAGATGAGGGATAAAGAAACAGTTGATATTGGATTGAAGGCTGCTTTAACAGGTCACTTGGTATTCAGTACACTTCACACAAATGATGCACCAAGCACNATTACAAGATTACAAAACATGGGAACACCTGATTATTTNATTAGTGCAGCNGTNTCACTNGTTTTNGCACAAAGATTAGCAAGAAAAACNTGNNCAGAATGTAGAGTGCCNGATGAAGANATAACCCCTAAAGCTTTAGCTGATTTAGGNTTTACAGTNGAACAAGCTTCAAGNGCAAAAGTTCAAAANGGCAGTGGNTGTCCTAAATGNAAAGATACTGGTTANAAAGGTAGAATGGGTATTTATGAAATTTTAAATGTTACAAAACCAATTAAAGAAGCAATTCTNAGAAAAGCAACNACACCNGANCTTAAAGAAATTGCTTCAAATGAAGGTTTTAGNACAATGCANGATATGGGAAGAGAGTTAATTCTTACAGGTGATCTGAATTTTAGAGAGTATGATAGAGTTCTCTCTATGGAGTAGNAAATGTCAGCCGAAACTTTTTCTTACAAAGGAATATCNGCAGGTAAATATATTGAAGGTGAAATAGAGGCTATAAATCAAGAAGAAGCTTCTTTTAAACTTAAAGAGCAAAAAATAATCATCACCAACTTAACCAAACTTAAAAAGAAAAAAGCTGAAAAAGAAAAGGGCAAAAAAAGCGGCTTTTCTTTTGGTAAGAAAAAAGTCACTCCTGCGGATGTAATGCTNTTCTCCAAGCAATTTGCAACAATGGTAAAGGCAGGTTTGCCAATTTTAAATGTTTTAACGATGCTTAGAGACCAAATAGAACATCCAACTATGAAAGAAATTATAGAGGATGTTAGAAAAAGTCTTGAAGGTGGTGTAACTCTCTCTAAATGTTTTGAGAAATACCCAAAAATATTTGATAATATTTACATTAACTTGATTAAAGCTGGTGAGGCTAGCGGTAAACTTGATGATTTCCTACTAAAATTAGTAGACTCATTAGAAAAAAGAGAAAAAGTTAAAAAGAAAATTAAAAGTGCATTAACTTATCCTGTGGTGATGTTTACCGTTGCAATAACTGTAATGGTGTTCATGTTAATTAAAGTTGTTCCAGTATTTGCTGAAATGTATGAGGGAATGGGTGTTGCATTACCCACTCCAACAGCTGTCATAATGAATGCAAGTAATTTTATGAGAGGCGCTGGTGGACTAACACTCGGAATAGTATCAATAATAGGTTTCGTGATATTTAAATATACAACAACTAAAATTCCTGCAATTAGATATAAGTGGCATCAACGAGTTTTAAAAATGCCAGTTTTTGGCGATATGATTTTAAAATCATTGATTGCTAGGATTGCATTAATAATGGGTAATCTTAGTGCAGCAGGAGTAAACCTTTTAGAAAGTATAGAAATCGCAAAACAAGTTAGTAATAATGATGTTGTAACTCAAGCTTTAGAAAATGTAAAAAAAGGAGTTTTTTCAGGAGACACTCTTACAAAATTATTTTTAAAAGAACCAGTTTTTCCTCCAACATTTAGTCAATTAATTTCAGTTGGTGAACAAACAGGAAATTTAGATGAAATGTTTACTTCTGTATCTTCTTACTATGAAGAGGAATTTGATACAGCGGTAGATAATATGTCTAGTTTAATTGAACCAATAATGATTGTATTTATGGGAACAATGATTGGTGGATTGATGATAGCCATGTATTCACCGATCTTTAATGTTGGTGCAATTATTGGTGGTTAAGAATTTAAATTTTTAGTTAATACTAAATGATTTATCCAAGGCTTCTCACCTTCTTTAAAAACAACNGCNTCCATTATTTGTTGAATAAAAAAAGTTCCTAATCCACCTGGTTTAATATCATCAATTTTTCTGTGTCTTACATTTTTTTCTTCAACTGGTCTTCCTTTNTCAAAAAAACCAATTTCAAGTTGACCGTTTTCAAGTGAAATTTTAATCTCCATTTTATCATCNGTNTCTTCACCTTGGTATGCATGTTTAACAATGTTTTGTGCTGCTTCTGCTATAGCTAGCACTAATTCATCTTTTAAATCTTGATTAATATTTACTTTTTCAAATACTTCTCTTGAGAATGATCTAACTTCTTTTAAACTTGATGAACTAACAACAAAATCTCTTTGTTCAGTTATAGATTTTATTGCAACATTCATTTATCAGTCCAAATTNAAAATTTGTTCAAGTTTTGCCATCATAATTACTTTNANAACTGANTTNCTNATTTCTTTNANNANAACTTTNGTTCCAAGTTCAGTTGCTTTTTGGTGACTTTCAATCAAAACTGATATNCCNGANGANTCCATGTATTGAACTTCTTTAAGATTTAAATGAACTTCNTTNTTNGCNTCAATNAAAGGCATAATAATTTCTTTTGCCTTTTCAGTNACATCCATATCTATTTCACCNTCTAGATGAACAGTTGATATGTTGCCCTCTTCAGTAACTTTATATGACATAATTATTAATATTTATTAGATTTCCTTGCTAAATCAACAAAAATGACCCATTTTGAATACTAATCGAGTATAGATATTGCCTTTTAAAAGATATAATTTATATGTATACACATATTTTTATTAATTATAGGATCATGACTTATGAAAAAAAATAATAAAGGATTTACACTTATAGAATTATTAGTTGTTGTAGCTATCATCGGTATTTTGGCAGCAGTTGGTGTTGTTGCATACTCTGGCTACACTTCAGGAGCTAAAAAACAAGCAGCAAAATCTACTCATTCAAATGTTGTTAAATATATTGCAGCAGAATTACAAAAATGTAATTTAGGTGAAACTAACGCAATGGCCGGTAAATTAACTTGCAGCGGCAGAAATGCATCTGAGGTTATAAAAGCAGCTACTGCTACTGGTGGACCATTTGCAGATTTTAAAAATCCATATGTCACAGCTGATCCAGCTGTAAGAGATAGTACAGATACAGGAAAAGGTGGTTACGTTAATCTTAACGCTAAGAGCACCTCAGTTGTAACTGTAGCAACTTGTTTTACAGAAGACTCAGACTGNNGTACNTCTTCAAACGTTGTGACAAAAGANATTACTATTGAGTAATCATTAATTTGAAAGAAAATCTTATGACTTCCAAAAGCTCAGGCTTTACGCTGATTGAGCTTTTGGTGGTTGTTGCTATTCTTGGTATTATAGCTGCTATCGGCATTGTTAGTTACAATGGATATGTCAGTTCAGCTAAAAAAAGATCTGCTGAAAATGTTATGCAACAAATATCTTTGGGGCAAACTGAATATTACTCAGATAACGGAATTTATTATACAAATAGTACTGGCACTTCATGCAATCCAACAAGTACCACATCAAGTGCAATAGAAACTAATTTATTAGGTGGTACTGATAGTATCACTAGTGAAATGGGATATGAATTATGTATTTCAAATGATGCAACAAATTATAAAGTTTTTGCAAAAGAAAATGGTGGTAATTGCGAAATTACTATGACAGCCCTAGGTACTTTTGTAAGAACTAATTGTTAAACATCTCATGAACTATCAAGAAATTTTAGAAAAAGTAAAAGTAGCATTTTCGGGAGGATTACCAAAAAATGTTAAAATTTATTTAACTATAAGTTTAGCTTGGATAATATTGATTGGATATTTAACATGGTGGAATGGGTTAAAAAGTCCAATGTTAGATAAAAGCTTTAGATGGGATGAGTGGTTTTGGTTTGGGATAGTCCCGGGTGTTTCACCTTATATTTTCTATTATATTTGGAAGAAAAAAGAGTAATAACCTATTTTGAGCATCTATTATCTATGATGTATACTTTTTTATAATAACTTAGAGGAAAAGATGGAG
>FUFK010217270.1_pt1 | contig 12062 bp, 11 predicted proteins | sample 1021851 | NCBI WGS metagenome assembly FUFK01 (sample SAMEA51879418, study PRJEB19060) | metagenome
AATTTATTCCGCCTTTCATTATAAACACTCTAATATTTTCCTTTTTTAAATCTGCAGCCATTCTTGCGGAATAATTTCCATTTTGACAAACAATTATGATGGGTTTATCTGATATTTTACTAATCTCTTTTTTACACAAATCAATATCAGGTCCTATATGTTTTGCTTGGCTAATTTTTCCTTCAGAATATTCTTTGTTATTTCTAATATCAATTAACAGAGCATCCTTTCTGTTTAGGTACAAGATAACTTGTTGCGGGTCTAATATGGTGGCTTTTCGAATATTCTCAATTCTTAAAAATACCGATATAGATACAATTAAAGGTATCACTATAAACCAGTTATCTATTAAAAATTGAACAAAATAAGGCATAGGACGGGTATCATAAACTGAAATAAAACTTATAACTATGAATAAAGAAAAAAATCTTTCTTATCTTGTTTTAATAAGACATGGTCAAAGTGAATGGAATGAAAAAAACTTATTTACCGGATGGAAAAATCCTCCATTAACAGAGAAAGGTATTAAAGAGGCAGAACTCGCTGGAGAAAAAATAAAAAATTTAAATATTGATTTCAGTCATTATTTTACATCCGCATTAGTCAGAGCACAGGAAACCGGTGAAATTATTTTAAGTAAGTTAGAAGCAGAAAATATTATAAAAACTAAAAGTGAAAATTTGAATGAACGAGATTATGGAGATTTATCAGGGTTAGATAAAGACGAAGCCAGAAAAGAATGGGGCAAAGATCAAGTTCATATTTGGAGAAGATCATTTGATATACCTCCGCCAGGAGGAGAAAGCCTAAAGGATACAGCTGCAAGAGTTTTGCCATATTTTGAAGAAAAAATAAAACCTCTAGTGGAGCAAGGCAATAACATTTTAATTTGTGCACATGGAAATTCTCTTAGATCTCTTATCATGTCTTTAGAAGAAATATCTCCTGATGAAATAGTTAAAGTTGAAATAGGAACGGGAGAACCTATTTTGTANAGCTATTCAACTAATAGCTCATTTCAAAANANAGATTTATAGNCTNACTTCCAACCCTTCTCTTTTTAAAGCTTCTTTAACTTTTCTGATTGAAATTTCTTTGTAATGAAAAATGCTGGCAGCTAAGACTGCATCTGCTTTTCCTATTTTTACCGCATCCACTAAGTGATTTAATTCTCCAGCACCTCCTGAGGCAATTAAGGGTATATTAAGTTTTTCTGCTAAAAATCCATTTAAGTTGTTGTCAAATCCTGATTTAGTTCCGTCCTTGTCCATCGATGTCATCAAAATTTCACCAGCTCCTAATTGCTCCACTTTTTTAGACCAAGATAGTGCATCCAAGTCTGTTTTATTTTTACCGCCATGAGTATAAACACTCCAATTATTTCCGTTAAATTTTGCATCAATTGCCACAACAATACATTGTGAACCAAACTCTTTAGAGGCTTCTTCTATAAGATTGGGGTTTAAGATTGCTGAAGTATTAATAGAAACTTTATCTGCTCCGGACCTAAGTAATACTTCAACATCTTGAACAGATTTAATTCCGCCTCCAACAGTAAAAGGAATGAAAACTTGATTTGCTATTTTTTCTACAGTCTCTAATGTCGTTGATCTAGCTTCGTATGATGCATCTATATCAAGCATACAAATTTCATCTGCGCCTTCTATGTCGTACCTTTTCGCAGCTTCCGCAGGATCTCCTGCATCAACTATATCTTCAAAATTTATTCCTTTAACTACCCTGCCGTTTCTGACATCTAAACAAGGAATTATTCTGATAGTAACGCTCATTTTTCCTTAAAAAAATTAATCGCCTCTCTTAGATCCAAAGTACCTTCGTATAATGCCCTACCACAAATTGCACCATATATTTTTTTTGTTTCCTCAAGTTTAATTAGATCATCAAGATTCCTTACACCGCCAGATGCAATTATTGGAATATTTGAAAAATCTGCTAATTCTTTAGTTTCTTCCAAATTTGGCCCGTTTAACATTCCATCTTTACTTATGTCTGTATAAATAATTGAGTTTATTGGCAAAGAGGAATATTCCTCTATCAAGTCTCTAGCTCTTATTTCAGAAGACTCAGTCCAAGCCTCTGTGGAAATAAAACCTTGTTTTACGTCTAAACCTAAAATAATTCGATTTGGNTAACTGGCACAGGCTTCTTTAAAAAAATCTTTGTTTTTAATTGCAGCGCTTCCAAGTATAAGAAAATCAATTTTATTGTTTATATAACCTTCAATTGTTTCAAAACTTCTTATGCCACCTCCAAGTTGTATTTCTATGTCCGGAAAAGAGTTTCTAATTTCTGAAATTACTGAAAAATTTATAGAAGAGCCTTCTAAAGCTCCGTCAAGATCAACAATGTGTAATCTTTTTGTTCCCTTTTCTATCCAAAATTCTGCTGCTTCCAATGGATTTTCATAATAAATCTTTGCGCTATCTAAGTTGCCCATTTTTAACCTAACACATTTTCCACTTTGTATATCTATTGCAGGAATAGGTAACATATTAAATTTTCCAATCTATAAAATTTTTTAAAATCTTTAATCCAGACTTTCCGCTTTTTTCAGGATGAAACTGCGTAGCAAAGATATTATCTTTTCCAACTGCAGAATTAAAAATTTCTCCATGAAATGTTTTCGAATAAATCACATTTTGATTAGCTTCCTTTGACGCAAAAGAGTGGACAAAATAAAAGTCTTCATTTGTTTTTATACCTTCTAGTAAAAAATGGTTTTGGCTAATTTCAACTTGATTCCATCCCATATGAGGTATTTTTATAGATTTATCTTCAAATTCGCTAAATTTCTTAATTTTTTCGGAAAAAATATTTAATCCTTTTTCTCCTTTGCTTTCTTCACTTTCAGAAAATAAAATCTGTAGTCCTAAGCAAATTCCCAAAAAAGGATAGTTATTTAAGGCATCTATTAAAGAATCCTTTAAATTATTTTCTGACAATTTCTTTAAACATGCGCCCATGGAACCTTGCCCAGGAAATACTAACTTATCTGTATTTTTAAAATCTTCAGGTTTTTTTACTATTATTGTAGAAGCGCCCAGACTATTTAATGCCCTTACAACTGAAAAGATATTGCTTGCACCATAATCAATGACGCCTAATTTCATTTTTAATTCCGACTATAAACTCCCCTTAGTTGAGGGAATTTGATCTAATTTTTGTTCGTCAATTGAGCAAGACTGTTTTAAGGCTAAAGCGAATGCCTTAAATATTGTTTCAGCTTGATGATGAGCATTTTCACCTTTTAAGTTATCAATATGAATTGTTGCCAAAGACTTATTGGTAAAACCTTGAAAAAATTCTCTTAACAATTGCAAATCAAAGTCATTTATCGTTTGTTTAGTAAAATTGACATCCCATAAAAGACCAGGGCGTCCTGAAAAATCTATCACCACTCTTGATAAGGCTTCATCAAGAGGTGCATATGCATGGCCATACCTGGTTATTCCTTTTTTATCGCCAAGAGCTTGATTAAAAGCCTCTCCCATAGTAATTCCTATATCCTCTACCGTATGGTGAGCATCAACTTCTAAATCGCCAGTTGCTTTTAGATCAATATCGAAACACCCATGCTTTGCAAGTTGATCTAACATGTGAGCAAAAAAAGGAAGCTCTACACCTTGAGAGCTTTTTCCTGAACCATCTAATTCAAGACTAATACTAATTTGTGTTTCTTTGGTATTTCTTTCTATATTAGCGTTTCTCATCTTTTCCTCAAAGATTCTATTATAACGGACGTAAAAGGTTAAAATGCACAAGATGTCCTACTTCTCAAAAAAAATTATTTCCTGGCAAAAAATTAATGGCAGAAACAATTTGCCATGGCAAGCAAAAAGTCCATACCACGTTTGGATTTCTGAAATTATGCTTCAACAAACTCAAGTAAAAACAGTGATTCCTTATTTTCATAAATTTATAAAATCTTTTCCTTCAATAAAATCGTTAGCAAAAAGTGATTTAGACAAAGTTTTGGCAAATTGGTCTGGTCTTGGTTACTACACTAGAGCAAAAAATATTCATCGAGCATCAAAAATTATTCATCAAAAATTTAACGGCATAATTCCAAATGATTACGAACAATTGATTGAACTTCCAGGAATTGGTGAATCAACTGCTGGAGCACTTTTAAGTCTTGCATTTGACGAACCAGGAATAATTTTAGATGGAAATGTCAAAAGAGTCTTGCTTAGGTTTTTAGGAGATAAGTCTCCAATTAATCATTCTAGGACTCAAAAGGAACTAAAAAAGTTCGCAGAAGACTTATTACCGAAAAATAATTTTCGGACTTATTCTCAAGGAATTATGGATTTAGGTTCAATGATATGTACCCCAATTAATCCGTCGTGTGAAAATTGTCCTATTCAAAATCAATGCAGAACTTCTCAATTGAATCTGCAAAATATAATTCCTGTTAGGGTTTCAAAAAATCAGAAAAAAGAAAAAAATATAAATTGGCTCCTCATTGCTTCAAGAGATAAAGTTTTATTAAAAAGAAATGCAAAAAAAGGTATTTGGCAAAACTTATGGCTTTTTCCAGAAGCAAATAGTTTAAATTACGATAAGTTTAACTTGCTTGAAGAAAAAGGATCTCTTCCATTAATNATTCANAATTTATCTCATCGGAAACTTTCTATTTCTACAAAAAAATACTTTTTAAAAAATAAAGACAGGCTTCCAATTGATAGAAGAAGATTCGTTTGGGTAAATAAAAAGGAATCAGTTAAGATGGGAATACCTAAACCAGTGAAAACAATTTTAGAAAATCATTTATGAGTAATACGGTTTTTTGTAGAAAATTTAAAAAAGAATTACCTAAAATGGATAGGCCGCCTTACCCAGGTCCTAATGGGGAGGAAATATTCAATACTGTTTCAAAGCAAGCTTGGCAAGAATGGCTTGCACTTCAAACAATGTTAATAAACGAAAAACAGCTTAGCTTAGCTGACAGCTCATCAAGAAAATACTTAAACGAACAATTAGAAAAATTTTTATCTAATGATACAACGGATCAACCTGAAGGCTTTTCTCCTAAGATTTAAAGTAAAGAGTTATTTAAATGATTGATATAAATAAAATTGTCGATGAATTAACTTTAGAAGAAAAAATTAGTTTATTAAGTGGTTTTAACAGCTGGTACACCAATAAAATTGAAAGATTAAATATTCCCAGCATTAAAATGTCTGACGGACCCAATGGCGTTAGAGGCGATGGTAACTCCGGGAAGTCATCGGCTTGTTTTCCTTGCCCAATTCTTATGGGCTCTACATGGAATGAAGATCTATTTTCTAAAATTGGAGAAGCTTTGGGAGACGAAGCTAAGGACAAAGACGTTGATGTTTTACTGGGTCCAACAATTAATCTTCATAGGCACCCTCTTGGTGGAAGGCATTTCGAAAATTATTCTGAAGATCCTTTTTTAGTTGGCAAATTAGCTACAGCTTATGTGAAAGGTGTTCAGTCTAAAAATGTTTCGGCGTGTTTAAAACACTTTATTGCCAATGATACTGAATTCGAAAGGCATACAGTAAGTTCAAATGTTGATGAAAGAACATTAAGAGAAGTTTATTTGCTGCCTTTCGAAATGGGAGTTATAGATGGAAAATCTAAATCAGTAATGTCTGCATACAATAAGTTAAATAATATTTATTGCAGTTCTCATAAAGAACTTTTAGTTGATATTTTAAAAAATGAATGGGGATTTGATGGATATGTAGTAAGTGATTGGGGAGCTGCATTAGAAACTATCGAAAACGCCAACGGCGGATTAGATCTTGAGATGCCTGGACCAGGAAATACTTGGGGAGAAAAATTGTTAATCGCGATATCAGAAGGATTGGTTAAAGAAGAAATTATTAATGACAAAGTAAAAAGAATATTGAAAGTTGGAGAATTTTCAGGAAGGTTTAATTCGTCAGAAAATAAACCTGAGAAGAGCAATATAAGGCAATCTCATAATCAGCTTCTTAGAAACGTTGCTTGTGAAGGCATGGTTTTATTAAAAAATGAAAATGTTCTTCCGTTTGATGAGAATAAGATAAATAAATTAGCAGTAATCGGTCCAAATGCAAAAAACAGTCAAATCATTGGCGGTGGAAGTGCCAGTTTAAAACCTCACTATCAAATACATCCCTACGATGCTCTAAAAGAAAGATTTTCTGATACTTTTTCTATTTCACATGCAGAAGGAGCTAAAACGAATAAATTTTTACCTAAATTGGATGAAAAACTCTTTTTAAATTCTGAAGATGGATTTTTAGTTGAGTATTTTGATAAAGAAATTAGAGACGATAAACTAATTGATTCAGAAGTTTTAAAAGGAAACAAATTTTGGATATTTGAGGGATTTGCAAAAGATATCATTAATAGAAATGATCGCCCCTCTGTAATCGTTAGGTTTTCTTGTAATTATTCACCTGATGTTTCTGGAAATCATGAGTTCGAAGTTTTTGGAATTGGCCTAAGTAAAATAAAAATTGATGGAAATGTCTTAATAGACAATTGGAATGAAACTTCTCCTGGAGAAGCTTTCTTTTCTTTAGCAACTGCCACAAAGAGGAACTCAATTAATCTTGAAAAAGGGAAAAGTTATAAATTTGAAGTTGAATATTTTTTTGAAGGAAGATTTCCCGCAATCCATTTTGGTTGTATGCCTCCTGAAAAAACAAACCTTTTAAATGAAGCTGTTGAAGTTGCTAAAAATGCTGACGCTGTTATTTTAATTGTTGGTACTAATTCTGACTGGGAAACAGAAGGAAATGATAGAGCTGACCTCAGCCTCCCAGCAAATCAAGATACACTGATAGAAAGTATTTTAAAGGCAAATCAGAACACTGTTATTGTGCTGAATTCTGGCTCTCCTGTTTCAATGCCTTGGATAGATAAAAGCAAAGCCATTATTCAGTCATGGTTTGGCGGTCAAGAATATGGAAACTCATTAGCTGACATAATCTTTGGAAAAGTGAATCCGTCTGGAAAACTTCCAACAACTTTTCCCAAAAAAATTGAAGATACTCCGGCTTTTGGTTGCTATCCAGGAGAGAACTCTCAAATGGATTATGAAGAAAAGCTTTTAGTTGGTCATAGATGGTATGAAAAGAAAAATATTAAACCCCTCTTCCCTTTTGGATTTGGACTGTCCTATACAGATTTTTCCTTTTCAAATCTGGAGATCATTAAAAATGATAATTACAACATTGAATGTAAATTTGAAATAAAAAATGCTGGAATGATGGATGGTAGCGAAGTTGCGCAATGTTATGTTTCATTTTCTAACTTAACAAAAGATGAGCCATTAAAAACACTTCAATCATTCAAAAAAGTTTTCATAAAAAAAGGGAATACAATGGAATTAAAGCTAGCTTTAAATAAAAGAAGCTTTTCTTATTGGGATATTCAAGAAAAAAATTGGATTGTAAGACCAGGAGCATACACCATTAGTATAGGTTCTTCTTCTGAGCAAATAAGACTAAAGAAAGATATTTTGTTATGAAGTTAGCCAGTTCATTTGTTCATTATCAAGAGTGATCAAAGACGCTTTCATGCAACTTTCCGACTCATAAACAGATCTTGGCCCAACCAAAGGGAAAATATTAGGATTCTTATTTATTACATATGCAAGCGCTAATTCTATTGGCAAGCATCCTAACTTTTCAGAAAGTTGAAAACATCTTTCCTTTCTTGAGAGATTTATTGCATCGTGCCAGACTCTTTTCTCTTCTTCATAAGATGGATTCGCAACATGCGCTGCCTTTGGATATAAATCTTTCTCTAAGAAAAAACCCCTCGCCTGACTAGACCATGGAAAGAGATATATTTCATTATCAAACAAATATTCAAGATATTGTTCATTACAATTTACACATCCTGGCCAAACTGGACTATTCATATTGGCTAAACTGAAATTATTACTTAAAACTTTGAAGCCAATTTTTTTATATTTCTTTGCATAATTGTTGGCATTATCAAATCTTTCTAAAGTCCAATTTGATGCTCCAAGAATTGATATGAGACCTGCTGAATGAATTTCATTCAATGCATCAATAAATTCCTCAACAGGTATATCTAAATTATCTCTATGCAAACAATATATGTCTAATGATTCAAGCTTCAGTCTGTCTAATGACTCTTCTAATTGTTGTTTAATAAATTGAGGTTCGCAATGAGGTGTGTGAGCCCCCTTTCCTAATACTATTACTTCNTTTGAAAGCCCATTTGNATTGATCCACTCTCCTAAATATTTATCAGATTTGCCATCATTATAAATGTATGCAGTGTCAAAAATGTTTCCGCCATTGTTATAAAAATGATCAAACATTGTTGACGCATGTAATTGAGAAGTCTGATTGTCACATCCAAATACTAGTCTCGAGCCTTTCTTTGGAATCTCCTCAATCTTAGATTTTTCTAATTTCACAACTGGCTTATAACGAGATGANAATATTGGAGAATTTTCGACAATATTTTGAGGATATTTAACCCCACTTTCCAAATACCACTTTTCTAGCCAAAGCATATTTCCTAAACTATCTTTGTGAGACATCAAGGAAGATTCAGAATCGCCTAGCAAAATACACTTAGACGCTTCATTAATTTCCCTTGTAAAAAGTCCTACTTCGTCTTTGTTAGAAATAATTGTTTTTTTACCTTCGAGATTTAACTCAATTGAGTACTTGCCTTCTTGAAATTGTCCGCAGTGCCATGGTTCAAAAACTTCAATTTCTACTTTATCCGATTTGATGATTAGGTTATTTTGCAATTCTTCATTTATCGAGGTTTCGATGTAAGCTGAAATATTGTCACTAAATATCAAATTAGCGCTGGATTTATTATCTACTCCAGTTGTGTCTAAAATTCCTTTTACCTCAATACTTTTNGGATCTAAATATTTCTCATCATTAAGAGTTCCAGCTATTAGTCTAGCCATAGATAAGGGGTAACAGCCAACATCTAGTATTGCTCCTCCAGCTAAATTAAGATTTCTTAATCTGTGACTTTTGTCTACTGGAGCATCAAAACCGAAAGAGCTTAAAATTTTTACATTTGCATTCTTTAAATATTTTTTACAAAGCTCTAGGATTTCAAATGTTTGAGGATGAGTTCTATACATAAAAGCTTCCATCAAGAAAACGTCATTTTTTTTTGCTTCATTAATTAAAATCATTGCTTCTGTTGAGTTCACTGATAAAGGTTTTTCGCACAAAACATGTAACTTTCTATTAATCGCCTCCATTGAGTAATGAAAATGAGAATCGTGTGGGGTGGCTACATAAACTGCTTCTATGCCAGAATCAAGAAATAATTCTAAATCCAAATATGGCTGACAATTATGTTTTTGAGCAAAAGAATTAACTTTTTCTTCGTTTCTACCAAGTACACAAGAAAGCGTTGCATTTTCTGAATATTTAATCGAATGCGCAAAAGCATTAGCAATACTTCCTGCAGCAATTATTCCCCATTTAACTTCTTTCATTAATTTCTCTAATCAATTTTTTATGAAATTTAGAATCTATAGGATAGAAATATACCAAAATAAAACTTAAAACTACTCCTGCCAAGGGAATAAAAGTCATTAGGCTTTTTAAACTTTCTAAAGTTTCTTCTGATTGGACCGTGTTTGGAATAAATCCTATATTCGTTAAAAGCATCCCTAAAATAAGTGCTGAAATAGCTATTCCACCTTTTTGTGCAAAAGTCATAAAGCCATATAGAGATGACTCTGTTCTAACGCCTGTTTTCCATTCTCCGTATTCGATTGTATCGGGCAACATAGACCAAAATAATACTCCGGTAGCGCCATTGCCAATTCCTAAAGCTATCAAAACTATTAAAAGTTCTATTAAATTTTTAATTGGATATAAATAAAAAAATAAAAAACTAAATACTAAGAGACTCATTGAAATCAACCAGGAATTTCTTTTTCCTATTTTCAGTGCGAAGTAAGCCCAGATAGGTATAGCAAGAAAGGCGGAAGCACTGCTCACTCCTAAGATCAGACCTTGGAATTCATGCAAACCTAAAGCATATTTAGTGTAATAAATTAAATTTTTATTAAACATAATTGAGGTTGTAATCAAAGTAAGCGTAGAAGCAAATACAATCAAAAAAGCATAATTATTAACTATAGACTTGCTTACCTCGGAAAAGCTGGGTAATTTTGAAAACTCTATATCAAAATTTCTTTCTTTAACTGTTTTTACTGTGATTGCTAAAATTAAAATTGCCGCAAGCCCCGAACAAATGCCTAAATAAACAAATCCTAAAGATTCTTCTCCACTTCCAAACCAATTGATAATTGGAAATCCCAGCGCAGAAATACTTAAAGTGCCAAAAGAAGCTCCTAACATTCTGGCTGTGGTTAGTTTTGTTCTTTCTTCGCTGTCGTCAGAGATCCTTGCTGTCAAGGAACTATAAGGAACACTTACAATAGTAAAACAAGTCCTATGAAAAATATTCACTATGATTAGAAAAACAAAAAGTAGGCTTCCTTCAAAGGGAGGTACCCAAAAAAGCAAAATAAAAGATAAAGCCAAAGGGATAGATCCAAAGAATATGTATGGTCGATAACTTCCCATTTTGGTCCTAGTCCTTTCTGCAATGTAGCCCATGTATGGGTCTGTTATTGCATCCCAGCCTATTCCTAAGGCATAAATCCAACCAGCCAATAAAGGGGAAATACCTACTACATCTGTGTAAAAATATAATAAGTAAAGTCCTACGCCGCTCCAATAGAGACAAATCGCATAATCACCTATTCCATAACCAATTCTTACCTTGTTACTTACTAAATTAGTAATAATTTTCCCCCTGTTTAGAAAAGTTAATTTATATCATTGAAGAAATATATTTGCCTATTGCTAAACTGCTTGTTATTCCAGGACTCTCAATGCCTTGTAAATTTATGAAACCCTCAATTTTATGATCTTTAGGAAACTGAATAGAAAAATCCCTCATTTTTTCTGACGGTTTTTGAATTTTTGGTCTTATTCCACAATAATCTGGATGTAACCTTTCAGGCTCCATTCCAGGCCAGTAATTATGTATTGAATGAATAAATTTTTCTTTAAGACTTTCATCGAATGCATAATCTATCTCATCAACCCAAGAAATATCAGGGCCAAATCTAAGTTGATATGACATATCAAAACCAACATGCAAGCCTTGTGAAGATTCGCTTGGTAAAGGATAAATTAAAGCATCAAAAGGATTTACGCCAGAATATTTAAAATAATGGCCTTTGGCATAATGAATTTTATGTGTGAACTCTTCACTCAGAGGAGAAACGCTTGAAGAAACATTTTCAGAACCCAATCCAGCTGAATTAATTAAATAAGACGATTTAATTTCAAATTCTTTTTCGTCAAAACACTTTATAGAAAAAGCTTTGCCATTTCTTTTAGCACTCAAGAAATTTGTGTTGAAAGAAACGATTCCATGATTATGCTGAATATCTCCTTCAAGCGAGGTGATGAATTCAGGAACATCTATAATTCCTGTTTCTGGAGAAAAAAGTGCTCCAGCAATATCCAATTCTGGTTCCTTTTTTTTAACTTCTTCTAAGGTGCTTTCTCTAAGATCTACTCCATTTGACTTGCCCTGCAAAAATATCTTATTTAAATTAGCCAATTCATTTTCATGAGATGCAATAATAAATTTTCCAGTCTTTTTATGACTAATATTTTTTAATTCTGCATACTCGTACAGAAGTTTATTCCCTTCGATGCAAAATTTAGTTTTAAGTGACTCTTTTGGATAATACATTCCAGCATGAATTACGCCGGAATTTCTTGATGAAATTCCTTCCCCAGCTCTTGATTCCTGCTCTATCACGAGAACCTTTTGACCTTTTTCAGATAAATATTTTGCAATAGATAATCCTACTGCTCCCGCTCCTATAATTGCTATATCAAAAATTTTAGTCCTCCTAGAACTTTATTTTGTTTATTATGACAAACTTATATAAAATCGTTTTCTCTTTTTGCCCAGATAGCTCAGTTGGTAGAGCAAAGGACTGAAAATCCTTGTGTCGGTGGTTCGATTCC
>FUFK010072744.1_pt1 | contig 12061 bp, 15 predicted proteins | sample 1021851 | NCBI WGS metagenome assembly FUFK01 (sample SAMEA51879418, study PRJEB19060) | metagenome
TAGGTGTAGCATCACTACTAAGTAACATGGGAGGGGTGTTCATATTAACACTTCCTTTAAATATTTTGTTTATCTATTGGTATTCAAAAAGGTTGAAACTAAATGGCTAGGAAAAAAACGAAACCTATTAGACGCACTACCAAAGGTAAAGGAGCTAACTACCGACCTACAAAACAAGGTGCAGGTATGACAGCTAAAGGAGTAAGAGCCTACCGCAAGAAGAATCCTGGCTCTAAATTGAAGACTGCTGTAACAGGCAAAGTCAAGAAAGGCAGTAAAGCTGCCAACAGAAGAAAGTCTTATTGTGCAAGGTCACTAGGACAACTGAAGAGGAGTTCAGCAAAAACAAGAAACAATCCGAACTCTCGTATTAGACAAGCTAGAAGAAGGTGGAAATGCTAATGGAAAAAATATATAGAACAAATCAAAAAGTAATTACCTACCCTATGTTTCCTATAGAGAGAAGTCTGGAAAAGAAATATAGAGGTATTTCTTATACCCCTAAGAAAAGTGTTACAGGTATATCTTATAGAGCAGGTATGTATCGAGGTACAGAAAACCAAGTAACTATACGACATAGAAGTTAATATGGCTGCGAAAAAGAAAAAGAAAAAGAAAACTAAGAAGAAAAAAGGAGCTACTCCTACAAACCCTGCACTATATGCAAGAGTAAAGGCAGCAGCTAAAAAGAAGTTTAAAGTTTATCCTTCAGCCTATGCTAATGGATGGTTAGTTAGAGAATATAAAAAGCGTGGTGGTGGTTATAGATAATGGCCAAACCAACAGGAGGATTAGCAGCGTGGTTTGGTAAAGGTCCTAAAGGGGACTGGGTAGACATAGGAGCACCTAAGAAAAAAGGGAAGTTTCAACCTTGTGGCAGAAAGTCTGCTAAGAAGAGTAAAAGAAAATATCCTAAATGTGTTCCTAGATCAAAAGCTAAAAGTATGACAGCAGCACAAAGAAAGAGTGCTGTTAAAAGGAAGAGGTCAAAAGCACAAGGCGTTGGAGGAAAACCTACCAATGTTAGAACTTTCGCAAAGAAACGAAAGAGAACAACAAAAAGGAAAAAGTAATATAGGAGATAATTATGAAAAGATTACTAACAATTGCTATTATAGGTCTTACTCTTACAGGATGTGCAGCATCACAAATATCTTTGACTGCATCAGCACCTAAAGGTAAAGACTTAGATATCACTATTAAGACTAAAGAACAAAAAGCTGAATAACATGGAAAGAGCCAGAAATGAACGTGGTCACTACATCGCAGATGATCCAGGAACTAAAGATGTTAATGAAGCATATAAACCCATTAAGTATTATCTAATAGAAGAAAAGATACTTAATCTTATTCTACAAAATGTGGCACAATTACCACATGTCTTAATAGATCCGAAGACTAAGAAAGTTATACAAGAAGTAGAGGAGTAATATCTATGCCAATGGTTGGAGATAAAAAGTTTTCTTATACTGATCAAGGTAAAAGAAAAGCAAAACAATATGCTACTGAAACAAGTAAGTTAATGCATGTTGGCTACCGAAAAGGAGGGGGAGCTTTGAAAGTTGATTCTCCAAAAGGTAAGAAATGTTTATTTGGTATTAAGAAGTAATGGCTATACCTACGTTTAAATCGTCAGCAGTAGCCTTATCATCAACCAATAGGACAACGGTATATACAACTCCAAGTCTATCAAGAGCAGTAGTAACTTCTGTGATGATAGCAAATGTTGATGCATCAAGTGCAGCCACAATAAAACTAGAGTGGTATGATGCGTCAGCAACAACATATTTCGCACTAACTGGAGCATATAGTGTTGCAGCAAATGGTTATTTAATTATATCAGATTCCCCTATGTATTTTGATACAGGGGATTTGCTAACAGCTACAGCAGGTGCAGCAGATGACTTAACAGTTACAGCTTTCGTAGAAGAATACTCAACAGGATTTTAAATGGCAAAAGAACTAACAGAAAAACAAAATGCTTTCTTAAATGCTTTATTCGGTGACGCATTAGGTGATTATCGAATGGCAATGGACATTGCAGGATACGCTCCTTCAACTACAGTAAGAGATGTTACATCAGGACTACAGGAAGAGATCCTGCAAGGTTCAAGAGAGTATCTAGCAGCGAATGCTCCAAAGGCAGCGATTGCTATTACAGGCGTTATAGATGATCCAACAGAATTAGGAAACCGAGATAAACTAACAGCAGCAAAGGATGTGTTAGATAGAGTAGGTGTAGTTAAACAAGAAAGACTAGAAGTGAATACTCCTTCTGGTTTATTTATTTTACCTGCTAAAAAGGAAGACGATGATGGAGATTCAATATAAAAGAAAACTAGGTTCAACAGTTCCGTTTGGATGGGAACTTGTTGGAGAGTCAAAAGATTTATTAAGAAGTGTTCCAGAGCAACAGGAATTATTAGAACAAGCAAAAGAACACACAAAGAGATCAAGTCTACGAGAAGTAGCTAAATGGTTATCAGCAAAGAGTGGGAGATCAATATCTCACGTAGCTCTTTACAAAATGTTGAAAAAAGATGAAAGCGAAAGAAATAGAAAAGCAGCTAACATCAGATGGCAGCGACTTAAAACCCAGGCAAGGGAAGAGACGCAGGAAGACCTCCAAGCGGAAGCGGAACTATACGAAAATAGTCAGGCCAAAGCTCAAGTCTCAAGCTAATATAATAGAAGCTGACGCATCTGAGAAAGATATTACGATACCTGAAGAGCACGAACAGAATGTGGTCTTCAAGCCTAATGATGGTCCACAGACAGACTTCTTAGCATCAAATGAAAAAGAAGTTCTATATGGTGGTGCAGCAGGTGGTGGTAAGTCGTATGCCTTATTAGCAGATGTGTTGCGTTTTTGCAACCACCCACATCATAGTGGTTTAATACTGAGAAGAACCAATGATGAGCTAAGAGAGTTGGTATTGAAGAGTCAGGAATTATACCCACAAGTATTTCCTGGTGCTAAATGGAGTGAACGAAAAGCATTATGGACATTTCCCTCTGGTGCACGTATTTGGATGACATATCTTGAACAAGACAAAGATGTGTTGAGATATCAAGGACAGTCGTTTACTTGGATAGGTGTAGATGAGTTGACACAATATGCTTCACCTTATGCTTGGAACTATCTACGTTCTCGTCTTCGTACAGTAGATGCTGATCTACCAACGTATATGAGGGGAACAACAAACCCAGGTGGACCTGGACACTTATGGGTTAAGAAAATGTTTATTGATCCTGCNCCTTTTAACACATCGTTTTGGGCAACGGATATAGAAAATAATGAGGTACTACGATATCCAAAAGGTCATGACCTAGAAGATAAACCTCTATTTAAAAGGAGATTTATACCTGCGAAACTTACTGATAATCCTTATCTTGCTCGAACAGGTGAATATGAGGCAAACCTTTTATCTCTTCCAGAGGTACAGCGTAAGCAACTTTTGGAAGGTTCATGGGACATTGCAGAGGGTGCAGCGTTTAGTGAGTTCAATAGGGATATCCATGTGGTTGAACCTTANGAGATACCCAGTTCTTGGAGAAAGTTTAGGACTTGCGATTATGGGTATTCTAGTTGGTCAGCGTGTTTATGGATAGCAGTAAGACCAGATAATAAATTAATTGTGTATAGAGAGCTATATACGAAGAAAAAAACAGCAGATGAATTAGCTGATATGATATTACAAATAGAGCATGAAGCTGATGAAAAGATTTGGTATGGTATATTAGACTCATCGTGTTGGCATAATAGAGGACAGATTGGTCCATCGATTGCAGAAACAATGATATTAAGAGGGTGTAGATGGAGACCTTCAGATAGATCTAAAGGAAGTAGAGTAGCAGGGAAAAATGAATTGCATAGATTATTAAAAATAGATGAAGAAACTAAAGAAGCAGGTATTGACTTTTTTAAGAATTGTATTAAACTTATATCTGAAATACCGCAGATACCTTTAAGTAAATCTAACCCTGAAGATGTAGACACTAAAGTAGATTATGACCATGGATATGATGCATTAAGATATGGCATTATGTCTAGACCAACTCCTAGAGGGTTGTATGACTTTTCCGAAACAAGTTGGAAAAAACCTTGGAAGCCTGCTGACCAAGTATTTGGATATTAAATATGGAAGAAGAAAAAAATATAGAAACCGAAATAGGTTTAGACATAGATGATACAGAACAAAATACATTATCAAGTTTTGTTTTAAGTAAATTTAATTATGCTAGTGACTCTCGTTACTCACAAGAAGAAAGATGGATGACAGCATATAGAAACTATAGAGGAGTCTATGGATCTGAAACACAATTTACTGAACAAGAAAAAAGCCAAGTCTTTTTAAAGATTACTAAAACAAAAGTTACTGCAGCATATGGACAGATTATTGATGTACTATTTGCAGGACAAAGATTTCCATTAGGTGTAGAGTCTACTCGTATACCTGAAGGTGTTGAGGAAGCTGTCAACTTTGATCCTAAGTTTCCTGAAGAACCTGAAGAAGAAGATACACCAAGTCTATTTCCACCTGGTTCAAAACAAGAAGAACTTGAGCTTGGTGCACTAGAAGAATTAAAAAAAGATTTAGAATTAAAGAAAGGTCCAGGTCTTACACCTACATCTATAACGTATTTCCCTGCAGATGAAGCAGCTAAAAGAATGGAAAAGAAAATACTAGATCAATTAGAAGAGTCTTCTGCTTCTAGGCATTTACGTTCTGCTGCATTTGAGATGTCTTTATTTGGTACAGGCATACTAAAAGGACCTTTTGCTTACGATAAAGAATACCCTGCTTGGGAACAAGATGAAGAGGGTAATCCTAATTATACACCAACAATGAGAACAGTTCCAAAAATAGAGTTCGTTTCTTGTTGGGATTTCTATCCTGATCCTGCTGCAAATGGTATGGATGAGGTAGAGTATGTGATTCAACGTCACAAGTTGAACCATGCTGATATGAGGGAATTAAAAAATCGCCCTCTGTTTGATGAAGAGGCCATTGATGAATGCGTATTGATGGGCACTAACTATACCAGAAAATGGTGGGAGGATGATTTAGATGATTATGATTCGACAAATATTAACGTGGATCGCTACGAAGTGTACGAGTTTTGGGGAAATGTTGACAAGTCTTATGCCGAAGATGCAGGACTTGATATCCCTAACGAGTACGAAGATTCTGACATGGTACAAGTCAATGCTTGGGTTTGTAACAACAAGATCTTACGATTGGCGATTAATCCTTTTAATCCTATTAGGATTCCTTATTTTGCTGCTCCTTATGAGTTAAACCCTTACTCTTTCTTTGGAGTAGGANTAGCAGAAAATATGGTAGATACCCAACAATTAATGAATGGGTTTATGAGAATGGCAGTTGACAATGCTGTTCTGTCAGGTAATCTTATCTTTGAAATAGATGAGACTAACTTAGTACCAGGTCAAGATTTAGAAGTGTACCCTGGAAAGATATTTAGAAGACAAGGTGGAGCACCAGGTCAAGCATTATTTGCGACACAATATCCGAATGTGTCATCACAAAATCTAATGATGTTTGATAAAGCTAGAGTCTTGTCAGATGAGTCTACAGGCATACCTTCTTATTCCCACGGACAGACAGGAGTACAAGGAACTGGCAGAACGGCTGCAGGGATATCCATGTTAATGGGCGCTGCACAACTAGCTATAAAGTCCGTGGTAAAAAATATAGATGATTATTTATTACAACCTCTAGGGGAATCTTTTTATAACTTTAATCAACAGTTTGACTTTGATCCTGAAGTTCAAGGTGATTTAGAAATAAAAGCAAGAGGAACAGAAAGTTTGATGCGTAATGAAGTAAGAAGTCAAAGACTATTACAACTTATGCAAATTGGTTCTAATCCTGCACTAGCACCTTTTGTAAAGTTCCCAGTGATACTAAGAGAGATTGCACACTCATTTGATCTTGATGCTGAGAAATTTGTGAACGATGAGAGAGAAGCATTGCGACAGGCTAAGATATTACAAGAGTCTGGTATGATGCAAGCACCTCCTCCTCAAGCACCTGCAGGTGGTCCAACACCACCAGAAGGAGCAGGCACAGTTCCACCTACTAGTCCTGCAGGGACAGGCAATAGTCAGATAGGTCCAGGTGGAGCACCAGAACCAGGTATGCCAGGATTTGCAGGCAGACCACCAGGTGAAGGAGAAATTCAGTGAGTCCAGAAATAGCTAGGAAGTTACTAGCAGTTGTAAATAATAAAAGTAGTATTGATGCTTTATTTGAATATGCAGAGGAAAGAATAAAGCAACATGTTAAAAATCTTATTCGTGAAACAGATCACGCTAAGATGTTAGCCATTCAAGGAAGCATACAAGAGTTACAGAGATTTGCTACTTTGAGGGATGAAGTAAATCAGAAAGCGAAAGAGGCAAAAGATGGAACAAGTAATAGGACCAGTTGAAGAACAAACTAACAAAATAATTGGCAACAGCTCTACAGATAATTTAAGAAATGCTAATGTCACTAAAGAACAACAAGATGCTGCCAAAAGAAAAAAAATTGTAAAAGATGCTACAGAGGGTAAAAAAAATACCAATGCAGATGTTGCTAAATTAAATTCAACTTCTGATGAAAAACTTCGAGAACAACTCTTTGCTCAAGAAGGTGTAATACCTGTAAAAGAAAAAAAATATACACCTAGTGATTACTTTAAAACTGAGATGATGAGCCAATGGTTATACGCTGAAGGTGAAGGTGATAAAGATGGTCAAAAAACTAATCAAGCATTTAAAGGAATACACATAGATTCTTATCCAGAGCTTGCTGAAGAAATACGACAAGGCAAATTAACAGACGAAAAAGTAGCAGAAATTATGTATAGACAATACACAGGTCAAAATGTTGCAGAAGGTGAGCCTAGTGAATTTAGAGATTTAAGTAAATTAGAAGATGTAAGCCCTGAAGCTGCAAAATTATTATTTATGGATGCAGGATATACAGGGAAGAACGCAGAAGCTATTAGGGACTTACAAAGATATTTAGGTGTTAAAGATGATGGTTTATTAGGGGAAGATACATTAGGAGCTATGCAGGGTTTTAATGCTGAAGCATATAGAGATCATTTAGGAACATTAGATAGATATAAAGATAGCCCAGTATACAATAGATTTTTTACTGAAGAGGAAAGAATAGAAAGAGGGTTATACAATAAACAAGCACCACAAATGGCAGAAGGCGGACTAACTGAAAACAATGATGATACACTTGGTGCTACAGAAAAAGAAGTAGCTGATGATATACCTGCTCAGATATCCGAGGGGGAATTAGTTGTGCCTGCTAATGTGGTTCGCTATCATGGTTTGTCTACTTATGAATCTTTACGTCAATCTGCTTTACTAGGCTTAAAAGGATTAGAAGAAGAAGGCCAACTAAAGAAAGTTGATGAGAATGGTATTCCTGTAGAGGAAGATAAAGAAAAAGATAAAAACAATAATGATGTAAAAGTACAAACTGTTAAAATGCTAACAGCTAAAGATGGTGCATTTCCAGATGTAAGTGGCGATGGTAAAGTAACACGTAAAGATGTTTTACTTGCTAGAGGTGTAAATCTACAAGAAGGTGGTTCTGTTGTAGTAGGCGGTGGTAGATTAGATACAGAAAAAAACCCCCCACCTTATGGAACAACTAAAAACCCACGAGGAGAAACTACAGTAAAATACGATCCACCAACAGGTACAGGTAAATATAACTACACTGAAGAAGGAATAGAAAAATTCATGAACGAAAATCCTGTAATTAATAATATGAGGATGGGCGGAAGAAAATCTTTTAGATATTATGATAAAGAAACAAATGAAATTGTTGTAGGCTCGCATGATACAGGATCAGGTATGGAAAGTTTTGATAAAAAAGAAACTAGATATTCCCCAGAAGAGTATTTCTCTCAAGATCAATTTACAAATAGTGAATATTTTAATCCTGCTGATTACTTCTCACAAGACCTACAAGGTGCAACAAAAGGCACACTAACAACACCTGAAGGTAAAGATTACAGACTAACTAATCCTAATTTAAAAATAACAGCAGAAGGTCCTAGAACACAAAACATTGTAGGTGGTGATTACACCGATGGTGCAAACTTACCTGGCTTTGGTGTAGATAAAGGAACAGGTGGAGGAGATAAAAAAGACACAGTTGATACTATTATAGATGAGTTAACTCCTTATGTAAAAGCAGGCTTTACTATAGGCGCATTAGATTTATTATTTAATCAAGGAAAAATAACAACAGCGGCATTTAATTGGGCAAGAAATAATATATTTAGTGGTGAAATTTTTAATCCTCAAAATTGGAAAGATTTTAAATATCAAAGTGTTTCAGGTTCAGGCGGAGCAGGTGCAGGAACAGGTGGAGGAGCAAGTGGAGCAGCAGGCACTGTAGGAAATACAGGGCAAAGTGTTATTAATTCAGGTGGTAAATATTATATAAGAGCTGCAGATGGTTCAGCTATTGAAGTAGCTGTTGATAAAGTTGATTTAAAAACAATGACATTAACTTCTCCTGTTCAAGACATATCTGGTGCTTTAGTTAAAAATGTTACAGTAGGTAAACATGTTATACCTGTAGGTTCAAAAGTAACTGCTACTCCTCTTTCTAGTGGGGGTACTGGTGGTATAGTTAAAGGAACTAAATATACAACTACTCTTAAAGATGGTACAGAAGTAGTGTTAAGTGCAGAAGACGCTTTTGTTCTATCTAATGGTAAAATGGGTGTACCACCTACAGATTTAAGAAAATATAATACAGGAGAAGGTGCTTTAACCACAACTGCAGATGGTGTATGGAATTGGAAGACAGGTTTAGCTGCAGTAGGTGCAGGACTATCTTTATATGATATTATAGAAAATGGACCTAGTGTTGCAAACGTTGCAGGGTTAGGATATTCAGTAGGAGTCTTAGCACAAGGCGGAGTATTCGGAGCTTCAGCAGCAGCAGCTACAGCAGGAGCAACAACAACAGGAGGAGTAACAACAGCAGGAACAACATTAGGCACTGCAATATCTGTACTAGGTTGGGTAGCATTAGCTGCAGGTCTTATCGAGCTATTTAGTGGACCTCCTAGTACTTATGTAGGAGAAGCAGCTATTGATTTTGATAAAGACGAATATAGTGCTGATGATATTTTAGTAGGGGGTTTTACAGGATCTAAATTTTCTCAAGAAAATAGAGATGGAGCAAAAGCTATAATAAGTACTGCAGGAGGATACGTAGCTGCTATAGAAGAATCTCTAGAAATAAATATAGGTGGCGAATTGTTCGTAGATGTAGGCGATGTGTTTGGTCTTCGCTATGGGTACGTTGATGGTTATGATGAATTAGGAATGTATAAATACCATGAAAAAGATTTAGATTATACATTACTATCTGGTCAAGGACAAGTTGGTAAAGGGCTACGAGGAAAAGATGCAGCAGAACAATTAATGAATAAAATTAATGACGATATAAATGTTGTTACTATGTTTGCTTTAGCAGATAAAGCAGCAGGAGGAGAAGGTTATGCAACATTTGATAGAATGACAGAGTATCGTACAAAACTTAGTGTTTTATCTACATATAAACCTGCAATGGCAGGATCAAGTACTCAAGCAGTATTAACAGAGCAAGAAAGAGATTTGCTATTAGGATTTCAACAGAAAGAGTTTGCAAAAGTTACAGGTGCAGAATTAGCAGAAGTGCTAACATTATACGATAAAATAGAACCTGTTCATATTAGAAATCAATACCAAAATTTTAGTGGTTATGGTGGATAACTTTTGCGTATTGGCTACCGATCACCCTGTGTAAACAGCTACTGGTTGCCCTGATACAAGGAGACTAAAATGTCAGAAACTAANGAAGAAGTCAAAGTTACCAAAGACGAAAAAACAGGTGACACAATAATGAANAAACCTACAAGGTATAAAAGNCTNGANCCAACAGCTCAAGAACTTGCTGCCGAAGAGGAATTAAAAGCTAGAGAAGAAGCTAANGGTCTTGCTACTGAAGAAGTAGANNAAGTAGCTGCTACTCCAGAAGAGGAGTCTTTTAAGAAAAGATATGGAGATCTTAGAAGNCATGCTCAAAAACAAGCAGANGATAAAGATAAAGAAATTGCTNCATTAAAGCAACAGTTATCACAAGCTACAGAAAAACAGATTAAGCTACCTAAAACCGATGAAGAATTAGAGGCATGGTCTGCTGAATATCCTGATGTTGCTAGGATTATTGAAACAATTGCTATTAAGAAATCAAAAGAGATGAATAAAAATATTGAAGAACGATTAGAAAATCTAACTCAAAAAGAATTAAAATCATCTAGAGATTTAGCTGAAAGAGAATTACTATCAATACATCCTGATTTTGAAGAAATTAGAAACGATCCATCATTCCATGATTGGGCAGAAGAACAACCTGATTATATTCAAACAGCATTATATGATAACGAAACAGATGCAAAAGCTGCAGCACGTGCTATAGATTTNTATAANGCAGATAAAGGNATTAAGAAGAAAAGAAAATCNTCTAAGTCAGCTGCTCAAAATGTTTCTGTTAAAGGTGGATCACAGCCTTCTGATACTGCTACAATAGGTGAATCTATTAAAGAATCAGATGTAGCTAAGATGACAGCACAAGAATATNNAGCNAATGAAGAANNTATNGCTAATGCAATTCGTTCTGGTAGTTTTGTTTATGACATAAGNGGAGCTGCTAGACAGTAGATATAGGTTGACAAAACCTATTTTTTGTATATATATGTTACATATATACTACACTCGTAGTAGGCCGAAGGTTGTCAAATACGTTTGACATTTTCCCACCCTACATTTTATCAAACGAAATTCAACTCAGGCTACCTGATGTTATGGCCTCTAGGCATAGACACCCATAAAACTCATCAGCCCTTACGATGTCGAGTTATCGTTTGTTGGCCCTTAATTATATTATAGGAGATACAAAATGGCCTTTAAAGTAGCGTCAGGTTATCAAAACCTACCTAATGGTAATTTCTCTCCAGTCATTTACAGTCAGAAGGTTCAGCAAGCATTTCGTAAGAGTTCTGTTTCTGAGTCCATTACTAATAGTGACTATTTTGGAGAAATTGCAAACTTTGGTGACACAGTTCGTATCATCAAAGAGCCTGAAATAACAGTTAAAGAATACGCTAGAGGTACTCAAATCGTTCCACAAGATTTAGACGATGAGGATTTCAGCTTAGTTGTTGACCAGGCAAATTACTTTGCTTTTAAAGTAGATGACATTGAAGAAGCTCATTCTCATATTAACTTTGAAAGCATGGCATCAGATCGTGCAGGCTATCGACTCCGTGATCAATATGACCAAGAAGTTTTAGGATATTTATCTGGATATAAACAATCCTCTTTAAGCACAGCAGCAGGAGCAGTAAACGATGTCGTTTCTGGTACTAAAGCTGTTGGCACTGCAGGAACAGATGAACTTCTAACATCTATGAAGTTGAGAAAAGATTCTTTTGGAAACATCACAACTTCTTCAGCAGGGGATCATTCAATCCCACTAGCAATTAGGCTACCAGGTGCAACATCAGTTGCAACTGCTACAGCCACACCTTTACAGGTTGTTGCTAGAATGGCTAGACTTCTTGATCAACAACAAGTTGATAAAGACGGAAGATGGCTCGTAGTAGATCCAGTGTTCATTGAATTACTTGCAGACGAAGACTCAAGATTACTTAACAATGATTACCGAAATAAAGGTGATCTAGAAAGTGGTCTAGCAGTTGGACAACTACATGGATTCGATGTATATGTTTCAAGCAACCTACCTTCAGTTGGAACTGGTCCTGCAACCTCTGGTTCAGCAAACCAAAATTCTAACTATGGTGCGATTGTTGGTGGACATAGTTCAGCAGTTGCTACTGCTTCTCAGATCAATAAAGTAGAATCTTACAGAGATCCTGATTCATTCGCTGACATCGTCAGAGGAATGCAGATGTATGGAAGAAAGATACTTAGACCTGAAGGCATTGTGACAGCTAAATATAACGCAGC
>FUFK010059133.1_pt1 | contig 12060 bp, 11 predicted proteins | sample 1021851 | NCBI WGS metagenome assembly FUFK01 (sample SAMEA51879418, study PRJEB19060) | metagenome
CCACCCCCTCCATGTGGAATGCAAAATGTCTTATGTAAATTCAAATGACACACGTCAACGCCATAGTTTCCAGGTTTACATAATCCAACCTGGGCATTAAGATTTGCTCCATCTAAATAAACAAATCCCCCAACAGAGTGTATTAAGTCACATATCTTTCTTATTTGTAGTTCAAAGACCCCATGAGTAGAGGGGTAAGTCAACATTAGAGCGCCGATTTGGGTATCAAAATTGTTTACCTTGATAGATAAATCTTGAAAATCAATATTTCCCTCTTCATCACATTCAACAGTAAGAACATCAAAACCTGCCATAACTGCACTAGCAGGATTTGTACCATGAGCACTTTTAGGAATTAAACATTTTTTTCTTAAAAGTTCACCTTTTGATTCAAAATAAGAATTTATTGCCAGTAAGCCTGCAAACTCTCCTTGAGAACCAGCATTTGGCTGAAAAGAAACATACTTTAAACCAACAATATCACTTATCCATTTTTCTAAATCAGATAAAATTCTCGAATAGCCCTTAGTCTGATTTGGAGGAGAAAAAGGATGAATTGAAGATAAATTATCCCAAGAAACTGGATTTAATTCTGAAGCAGAATTTAACTTCATGGTACAGCTTCCCAATGGCATCATTCCATCAACCAAAGAAAAATCTTTTTCAGCAAGTCGGAATATATATCTCATTAACTCAGTTTCGCTCTTGTAATTTCTAAATATATCTTGCTGCATCCATTGCTCGGTTCTCAAATCTAAACTTTCAAGATTAAATCCTTTATCAAATTTTATATGCTTTAAATTCTCTTTTTTATCTAAAAGATTTGCTAAGAAATTTACAATATCTTTTATTTCATTTTCATTACTAAGCTCATCTAAAGAAATCCCAAAGCCAGTTGAATCTTCGATAGTTGATCCCAACGGCAAAATTCTTAGATTGTAACCATTTTTTAGAGCTTCATTATGAATTTCTTTAGAATGTTCAGAATAAACATCAACACTATCAAATCTAATCCCATCGGGAATATCAAAACCTAAATCAGCCAAACATGATTCTAAATTTATTCTCAACTGGACTAATCTCTTGGCAATTTGCGTTAATCCAGCTGGTCCATGATAAATAGCATAAAAAGAAGAAATTATGGCTAACAAAGATTGAGCAGTACAAATATTACTAGTTGCCTTCTCCCTCCTGATATGTTGTTCTCTTGTTTGTAATGCTAGTCTTAAAGACTTTTCTCCATTTTTAGAGAGAGTTTGCCCGACAATTCTTCCAGGAATTAGCCTTTTGTATTTTTCACTACAGGCAAAGAATGCGGCATGGGGGCCACCAAAACCCATTGGAACTCCAAATCTTTGCATACTCCCAACGGCTACATCCACACCAAAATCAGAGATAGGTTTAATTAAAACTTGTGCCAGTGGATCAACACAGGCCGTTACTATTATTTCTGATCTATGTGCTTGAGATATTAAGAATGTAGAATCAAATAATTCCCCATTTTTACCGGGTAATTGCAACAAAATTCCAAAAACATCATCATGATCAGGAAGGATACTTTGAGTGAAGCGTTTTAAGGATATTCCCAAAGGTTTCGCTCTGGTTTGTAGTACATTAAAAGTATGATCAAAAACGTTTGATTCGACTAAGTAAACTTTTGAAGATTTATTTTTTCTTGCAGCAAAACTCATAGCCATAGCTTCGGCAGCCGCAGTGCCCTCATCTAACAAAGATGCATTGGCAACAGGGAATCCTGTTAGTTCACATACTACAGTCTGGAAATTAAAAAGAGCTTCTAATCTTCCCTGTGCTATTTCTGCTTGATATGGGGTATAGGAAGTGTACCACCTGGGATTTTCAAGAACATGTCTTTGGATGACTTTAGGCATGTGATTATCGTAATAACCAAGTCCTATTAGGGATCTCATTTTTATATTATTATTAGCAATTTGCTCTAATTCATTTAATGCTTCAATTTCCGAACATCCTCTAGGTAATACTACAGAAGAACTATCTTTTAATTGAATATCTTCAGGAATTACTTGATTTATAAATTGATCAATATTATTAAAACCAAGCTTAGAAAGCATTTTCTGTTCATCAATATCGCTCAAACCAAGGTGTCTATTAATGAATAAATCGGAATTAGCTGCGGAATTCATATCCAATTTTTTTTTCTNTAACTTAGCCTATTGATAAAGATTTTGCTTTAATTTGGCATAACCTTTGATTTATATGCATCTGAGGTCATCAAACCCTCAAATGATACTTTGGAATCTGGTTTAATAACAATTAACCATCCATCTCCAATCGGATCATTCTGTAAAAGCTCTGGGTTATCAATAACACTCTCATTAACAGATATTATTTCCCCTGAAAAAGGCAGGTAAACTTCCTCAACGGCCTTAACAGATTCTATTGTTCCAAAAGTCTCACCTTTCTCTAAAGACGATCCTTGATCAGCTAATTCAACAAATACAATATCACCTAATTGATCAATAGCAAATTCACTAACTCCTATTTTCAAAAATCCATTTTCCTCTAATACATATTCATGTGTATCAGCATAATTTAGGTTGTCTGGAAACTGGTAAGACATGATTATTTTGATAAAGAAATTAGAGAATTTTTTGTAATTAAATTCTCCTCTAATAATTCAAATAATAGTTGAATTAATGCAATTTTGATATGAGCTATGTTAGAACCACCTTGAACAAAAATATTGTAAGGATCTCTTAGAGGAGCATCAGCTGAAAATTCACTTGTACTACCTTCAACAAAAGTGCCACCGGCCATTAATAATTTGGAATCATATCCATTCATTGGTGATGGAACAACATTTAAAAAAGAGTCTACAGGTGACGAGCTTTGAAAAGATTGACATACTTTTTGAACAAGATATGGATTTTTCAATCTAACTGATTGGATTAAGTCTGATCTATACATTCCAGGCTCTGGTAACACCTTAAATCCCAAATTTTTAAAAACAGCAGCAACCATATCTGCTCCATTAAGAGATTCATGAACCATTTGAGGAGCTAAGAACATTCCCTGCAAAATTAATCTTCCTAATCCAAAATTTATTCCCGCAGAAGAACCAATGCCTGGTGCAGTTAATCTAGAACATGCCATCTCAACCAACTCTGCATCTCCTGCGATATAGCCACCTGTGGGAACTATTGTTCCGCCCAAATTTTTAATTAATGATCCAGCTATTATATTTGCTCCTTTAGAAATTGGTTCACTATCCTCAACAAGCTCCCCATAACAGTTATCAACAAAACATATGCATTTTTCGCTTAAAGTATGTATCAAACTACAGATCTTTTCAATTTGATTATTTTTGAGAGATTTTCTCCAGCTATATCCACAACTTTTTTGTATGAATACTAATTTACATGAATTTTCTTTAAAATAATGAGCAATTTTTTCTTCAAAAGAATCAAAATTCTCGCATATATTTATCTGCTTATATTCAATCCCAAATTCTTGAAGTGATCCTTTACCTCCGCCCCTGATTCCTATCACTTGTTCTAATGTGTCATATGGTTGACCTGTAATAGATAGCATCACATCGCCAGGTCTAAGAATGCCAAATAAAGCGGAACTTATTGCATGAGTTCCACTGACAAATTGCATTCTTACAGCTGCCTTTTCAGCTAGAAAAAATCTTGCAAAAACGGCATCAATCTTTTCTCTAGATATATCATCATGACCACTCCCTGAGGATTGATTAAAATGGCAAGTTGAAACTTTTTCTTCCTTAAAAATTTTCAAAATTTTATCCAATTTTTGGTAAACTTGGTTAGATCTGTCTTGAAAAACTTTTCTCAAACTTTCTTCGGCAGAGAATACAGCATTTTCAGCCAGTTTAAAGTTGTTGCTAATCATTGTTGTGAAATTTCATCTTTTTTGTCAGAAGCTAAAGCTCTTAATTCTAAAAGGAAAGAATTAGGTCCTTCACCGTCAAAATAAGAAAGTTTTTTAGAAGCCTCATATAAATCAAGAAGTTCCCCATCTAATTCTTCCGCCGTATAGTCTCTTATACCTGCAATTACTTCAGCAAAACGTTCTCTTCTAGTAGATTTATTTACAGCATAAGCTTCCATTACATGAAATTTGCATGATCTCCAAGCCTTATTCTGGCAAAAATGCACTGATAAGGCATAACTTAAAGAAGAAGCCTCTTCATCTTCTATATACCAGTCAAAAGAAGAAGGAAGAGATTTTAATCCTGAAAAAATCTCAAATAACTCTCCTGCCGACAATGGATTACCAGAATCATTTTTCAAAGGTAATGCAGACTCTTGAAGAGATTTCCATAATTCTGGGAAATCACTTTCTAAACGATCTCTGATTGTTTCTATACCCTGATCAAGAATCGTATTAACTTGAGCTAAAGCAAGAAAAACTTCAGGGCCAGGGGAAGACAACTTTCCATTCCTGAGATTAGAAATTTGCGAATTATGAACTTTACCTAGGTCTAGAATTTCAGAAAGTAGTGGTAGTACCCTATGTGACCAGCCATTCCTCTCATGCCAGAGATGTATCAAATGAGCCATGGCTCTTCGACCTCTAGATAATTTATCGCGATATCCGAGACTCACAGATAATTAAACTTATCAATAGTATAGTATGATAATATTACATATCGGTATTTTTGAAAATAGCATTTCAATATCATGAATTCAGTAATTTTCCAAGAAACAGCAAAATTAAAAAAACCTGTTCCAGCTGAAAAAGTTATAGAACTATCAGAAAAATTATTGAAACCTTCCAGTCATTCAACAAAATATCCTCCAAGACTGCATAAAACTTGGGGAACAGTTGTCTTCATGGCTGCGATACATATTCTTTCTCTCATTGCTATACAGCCAAAATTTTGGAGTCTCCCCTCAGTAATATCCTTATTATTTTTTTATTGGGTAACTGCTTGTCTAGGTGTCACTCTGGGATATCACAGGTTGTTATCACACAGGTCGTTTATAGTTCCAAGATGGCTTGAAAGATTTTTTGCTACCTGCGGAGCAATAAGTTGCCAACATGGACCTATAGATTGGGTAGGCTTACACAGGCATCACCACTCTTTTTCAGATACTGAGGTAGATCATCATAATAGTAATAAAGGGTTTTGGTGGAGTCATATGGGTTGGATGTTTAAAGATGTTGAAGCGCTTAAAACAGTTCCAAAATTAAGTGCAGACTTAATTAAAGATCCATATTATAAATTTTTAAATAAGTATTTTTTATTCTTACAAATTCCTATTGGACTTTCTCTATACGTAATTGGTCAAAAATTAGGAGTTGGGGGTTGGTCCTTAGTACTTTGGGGAATACCTTTGAGGCTTGTTGTTGTTTATCATGTAACCTGGCTGGTAAACTCTGCTACTCACTGTTGGGGTAATGCTCCTTTTGAGAGTGGTGATTCTTCCAAAAATAATGCTTGGGTTGCTGCCCTAACATTTGGAGAAGGTTGGCATAATAATCATCATGCTTTTCCTAATTCTGCAAAACAAGGTTTATTTAGAGGTCAAATAGATATAACTTGGGAACATATTAAGATTCTCGCAAGATTAGGTCTTGCAAAAAAAGTAAAGTTACCCTCTAGGTCGTATTATTAAATGTATTGATTGAACATTTTCATGGCTAAAAGAATTCAAGTTGCTTTAACAGAATCTATCCCATCTGTTGGAAAAGATGGTGATGTTGTGGAGGTTGCACCAGGATTTGCAAGAAATTACCTATTACCTTATGGAAAAGCAGTGAGCATAACACCAGCTGTTTTAAGGCAAATTGAGCGAAAAAAGGCAAAAGAAAAAATTGCTGCTGAAAATCTAAAACAAGAAGCTCTTGATTTTCAAACTGCATTAAAAACTATAGGAAGATTTACTATCAAAAAACAAGTTGGTGAAGATGGAGTACTCTTTGGAACTGTTACAAATGGAGATGTAGCAGAAGCAATAGAAACAGCAACTAAACAAAAAATTGACAGAAGAAACATAACTGTGCCTGATATTCATAATTTGGGCTCTTATATTGCAAAAATAAAACTTCATCAAGAAGTAAATGCAGAAGTAAATATTGAAGTAACAAGTTAATAACTTTGTTGCATATTTTTGAAAAGCAGTCAGAGTATATATCTAAGCATTTAAAGATATGGTTTCTGTACCTTTTCCAAATAATGGATCAAATAAAAATTTTAAAAAAGATTTTAATAGTGAAAACGCTGGATTAGTACCACCTCAAAATATTCAAGCTGAAGAGGCTGTTTTAGGTGGAATATTACTTGATCCTGATGCAATTGGAAGAATTGCAGACCTTGTTAAACCAGAGGCCTTTTATATAAATGCGCATCAGGAAATTTATAAAACAGCAATAATGTTACATACTCAAGGAAAACCAACAGACCTCACTTCAATGAGTGCATGGCTTGCAGATAATGGATCACTTGAAAAAATTGGAGGTAATAACAAGTTAGTTGAACTTGTCGAAAATGTTTCATCAACAGCTTCCATAGAGCAAGTTGCAAATTTAATTAACGATAAATTCATGAGAAGACAACTAATAAAATCTGGCAATGAAGTTGTGCAACTAGGTTTTGATCAGACACAAAATACTAATGAGATATTAGATAAAGCGGAACAAAAAATTTTTGAAATAAGTCAAGAAAAACCCTCAAAAGGACTTACTCAAGCAGCTGAAATTCTAACAAGCACTTTTAATGAAATAGAATCGAGATCATTAGGAACATCTATAGCTGGGATCCCAGTAAATTTTTACGATCTTGATGCTATGACTCAAGGATTTCAAAGAAGTGATTTGATAATTGTTGCTGGAAGACCATCAATGGGGAAGACCTCGATAGTTCTTAATCTCGCAAAGAATGTAGCTCAATCTCAGGATTTACCTGTTTGTGTGTTCAGCCTTGAAATGAGTAAAGAACAGTTGACATATAGGTTACTATCTATGGAAGTCGGTATAGAAAGCGGTAGATTAAGGACTGGAAGACTTCAACAAGATGAGTGGCCATTACTTGGGGAGGGAATCAATTCACTTGGACAATTACCAATATTCATAGATGATAAGCCTAACTTAAGCGTATTAGAGATGAGATCTTTATGCAGAAGATTAATTGCAGAACAAAAGAAAGAGCTTGGATTAATAGTTATTGATTACTTACAATTAATGGAAGGCTCAACACCGGATAATAGAGTACAAGAGTTATCACGCATCACAAGAGGTCTTAAAAGTATGGCTAGAGAATTAAAAGTACCTGTAGTTGCACTATCTCAATTAAGTAGAGGAGTCGAATCAAGAACTAACAAACGTCCAATGCTTAGTGACCTTAGAGAATCAGGTTCTATTGAACAAGATGCAGATTTAGTATTAATGATATATAGAGATGAATATTACAATCCAGAAAGTGAAGATCGAGGAATAACTGAAATCATCGTCACTAAACATAGAAATGGACCAGTGGGAACTGTTAAATTATTATTTGAGCCTCAATTTACAAGATTTAGGAATTTAGCAAATTAACGCAGCTTTAAAATGAAAGATAATCTATCAGTAAATGAAAATTTTGAAGTTATCGTCATCGGTGGAGGGCATGCAGGGTGCGAAGCTGCAATCGCAACAGCCAAACTAGGTTTTTCAACAGCCTTATTTACAATTAATCTGGATAGGATTGCTTGGCAACCCTGCAACCCCGCAGTTGGCGGACCTGCAAAAAGTCAATTAGTGCATGAAGTTGATGCTCTTGGCGGAATCATTGGAAAAATTGCAGATGAAACATCAATACAAAAAAGGATATTAAATGCAAGTCGCGGCCCAGCTGTTTGGGCATTGCGAGCTCAAACTGATAAAAGAGAATATTCAAAAAGAATGATTGAAATTCTTCAAAATACGGATAATTTATCTTTAAAAGAAGCAATGATTACTGAACTAGATATTGAAGAAACAGAGAAATTTGGCAATAATTCAAAGAAGATCATTTCAAAGCGTATAAAAGGAGTAAAAACATTCTTCGGTAGTTATTATTCTGCAAAATCAGTCATTATTACAGCAGGAACTTTTTTAGAGGGTAAAATATGGATTGGAAATAAATCAATGTCAGCAGGAAGATCAGGAGAACAAGCAGCTGAAGGACTAACCAAATGCCTACATGAAATTGGAATAAAAACAGAGCGCTTAAAAACTGGAACACCTGCGAGAGTAGATAAAAAAAGTATAAATTTTAATGACTTAGATATTCAACCAAGTACAGCAGCTAATAAATATTTTTCTTTTGACCCAGATATTAAAAATCATATGGCTCAAATTAGTTGTCACATAACAAGAACAACTTCTAAAACTCATAAATTAATCCGAGATAATTTACATCTTACTCCTATTTACGGAGGTTTTATTAATAGCAAGGGTCCAAGATATTGCCCCTCCATCGAAGACAAGATCGTAAAATTTGCAGATAAAGAATCACATCAAATTTTCTTAGAGCCCGAGGGAATAAATACTCCCGAAATTTATGTACAAGGGTTTTCAACAGGTTTACCCGAAAATATTCAATTAGAACTTCTAAGAACTTTACCTGGGTTAAGTGAATGTAAAATGTTGCGACCAGCATATGCTGTCGAATATGAATACATACCTGCAACACAGCTGCAAACATCCCTGGAAACAAAAGAAATTGAATATCTATTTTGCGCTGGTCAAATTAATGGAACTACTGGTTATGAAGAGGCAGCTGCACAAGGATTAGTTGCAGGAATCAATGCAACAAGAAAATTAAACAAAAGAGATCCAATAATCTTTACTAGAGAAAGCAGCTATATAGGAACAATGATTAATGATTTAATTACGAAAGATCTTAAAGAACCGTACAGAGTTCTTACTAGTAGAAGTGAATATAGATTAACCCTAAGGGGAGATAATGCAGATAGGAGATTAACATCATTAGGTTATCAAATAGGACTAATTAATGAGAAAAGATGGGCAGCTTATCAAGAAAAAATGAAATTACTTAAAGAAGAAAAATTAAGATTAAAAAAAACCCGTTTAAAAAATAACGATGCAATATCAAAAAAAATAGAATTAGAAACGGGATCAAAAATCAAAAGCTCAATAACCTTAGAAGAACTTTTAAGAAGACCAAAGTTTCATTACACAGATCTCATTAAATATGATTTAGCAGAAAAAGATCTGGCTTCATCAATAAAAGAAGGTGTTGAAATAGATATTAAATACGATGGATACCTTAAAAGACAAAAAAATAATATTGAACAAATAAATCGGCAAAGCTGTAAATCTCTTCCCCAAGAAATAAATTATGAAAAGATAGATACATTATCTTTGGAAGCTAGAGAAAATCTAAATAAGATAAAGCCAAAAAATTTTGGTGATGCTTCAAAAATTCCTGGAGTTAGCAAAGCTGATTTAACTGCGTTACTTGTCTGGCTAAAAATAAGAGAAATAAAAAAAGAAAAGGCAAATGTTTTTGCTGAAAAGAAGTTATCATCTTAAAAGTAATCTGTCATAGCACTGAATAATAAACTATTTAAATCCCCAATAATTTTATGGGAAGAAAAAGCCTCTACTTTTTTAGTGAAAAATTCACTACCAAAAATATCTGGTCCATGGAAATTAATGTTGCTTGGGGATGGAAGTCCAACAAGACATCTACAACTTTTAACTAATCAAGAAACAAAAATCAAATTAATTGCAATGGAATTAGATGTTCTATCCAGTCAAGAGGGTCCTAAAGAATTGAATCAATTAAATGGACCACTAATTAGGAGACAAGTATGGATTAAAAACAACAATAAAAACCTAGCATGGGCTGAAAGTTGGTGGAATGCAGAACAAGTAAATAAAAATTTAAAATCCAAAGAAGAACCAATTTGGAAAAATTTGACTCAAGACAGATCAGAATTATTTAGGGAAGTTGATAGTATTTCACTTGTTAATTCAAAATGGTTAGAAGATAAGTTTTATTTTCAAGGTCCATTCTGGTCAAGAAATTATAGATTTTTTCGAGATAAAAAGCCCTTAACAATTATCAGAGAAGTCTTCAATCCACATTTAGAAAGTCTATTAGGTTCCTCTGGAATTAAAGAATTTACAAATCTATGCTAATCTTCTCCTCCTAGATCTAGGCAGATTTCTCGATTTTGATTGACCTCGATGATTTGATTGATATTTTGTTGTATTATCATTCTCTTTGTCTGAAGATCTTTGCCATCTTTGCACTGTAAAATCGATTTCATCTGGCCAATCTTGATCCCTTACCTGAGGTAATTTTTTTTGCTCAGTAGCCTGTAAAATTTTTGGTTGCCTTAAAGATATTGCTTCTAAAGGTCTCTTAAAATCTGATTTAGTAGATTTAACAGAATTTGANTCTCTAGTAAATGTCCTTGCATCATAGCTATCATCGTAAAAATTATCATCATCGCTCCAATCATCATTATCTTCATCAAAAAATAAATCCACTTTTTCAGAGACCCATCTTCCTACTTTTTTAACACTCTTACTTGTGATTCCTTGAAAATCTGAGTTCCTTCTTTTACCTGGCCTAGCCCCAGATACTCCATCAACAAAGTTTCTTCCAGTTTCAAAAATTTTATCCACTTGTTTATCAACAATATTTCTATCAAAACTATTTCTAAGGTTTTTAATTCTCCTTGAATCCATAAATTATGATATTTTTTTAACTATAAATTACATTAAAAAATAAAAAATTCCAAATATAGAAACAAAAACACATCTTAATTATTTTCAATTAAACAAAATTAAACAGTTTTGATTCCATGATCCATTAAAGAAGTTTACACAACATTTTTTACAAGCAATATTTTTTATTCTCTTCCTGTAAAAAAATTTCTCTCCACAATTTTGACAAGTTCCTACATATTTTAATTCTCTCCTTTCAATAGGAAATGAGTGCTTTACAGAAATTTGAAAATTCTTCTCTTTTGAATTAATTTCATTCATCTTTTCTATAAAATATGGACCATGTATCTCATTTTTTTTTAGTACCCTATCAACCCATGCATGAATCATTTCATGACATAAAGTACTGTTTATTTCACNANTAGATAATTTACTCAAAATAGGTTTCGATAANATAATTTCAGAATCTANAAAACCATNNATNCGTTTTCTTTTATAAAAACCAGCAGTAGTTTTTAATCTATTNTCACTCCATCTAACTTTTACTAAAGGNTGATTATNAACCGNTANAGAATTTTCAAAATATTNNCTATTAAATNTATGAAATAANGGTAAAAGAGGAATTANAGGCATTATGGATTAAAATTAGTATTATTTTGACAAAAAAAGCCATCAAAAACGATTTCTTTTCTTAAAGTAATAAAAAACTCAAATTAACATGGATGCAACACTAGTTAAAGATATCGGAATTAAAGCATTATTAGTTGGCGGAGCTGTACTAGTTTCTTTTTGGACTTTTAATGCAGTCAAATTAGTTATAAGCGCCAGAGGAATTAATCCATTAGTAAGAAAGTTTTTCGATCAAATAGCTGCTGGCAGAATTGATGCAGCTTATGGTTTGACTACAAAAACTTATAAAACTCATGTAAAACGACAAGACTTTCTTAAATTTTTAGCTAGTTTAAACCTCAATAAATACAGAAATTTAAAATCAGGAAGACCTAGAGTCCAAGAAGATCAAATCATAATAACTTTGAATTTAAAATCAGAAGACAAACAAGATGAGCTCCCATTAGATTTTACTTTTGCAAAAACTGACAATGATTGGAAAATAGACAGAATAGCTAAAGTGAATTAATAATTTCTTGTGAGGCAAAAAGAATTGTTTAAAGAAGAAATAATACATCAATTAGAATTACACCCAAGTAGATTAGATAAAGAAAAAATCATCTCAGAAGCAATGGAAGAAGGTCTAGATGATTTTTTTGAAGGTATACGTATGGCACTTGATCCATTGGTAACTTTTGGTGTAAAAATTGTCCCTGAGAAAGAGACTGAAAAAAGTCAAAATTTTTTATGGGAAGATTTTAGAAAATTAGCCAATAAGCTTATTCA
>FUFK010071680.1_pt1 | contig 12060 bp, 14 predicted proteins | sample 1021851 | NCBI WGS metagenome assembly FUFK01 (sample SAMEA51879418, study PRJEB19060) | metagenome
ATGAATGATAAGCCACCAAAAATAGACATTTCAGATGAAATGATTGCCGAAAGACGCGGCGGTTCAGGTAAAATGCCAGCTGATATGCCAGCCTGGATGGCTAATACTATTACTTCAATAGATAAATTCAGCAAACGTGTAGGCAATGTAGTTTGTTGGATCCTTATGCCTTTAATTTTAGCAATGACTTATGAAGTTATTATGAGAAAATTATTTTTAGCTCCAACAATTTGGGCTTACGATATGAGTAGATTTTTATATGGGGCTCTATTTATGTTAGGAGCAGGGTATGCTCTCTCCAAAGGAGTTCACATAAGAGCAGATTTTTTATACAGAAATTTCAAAACTAAAAATCAAGGTCTTGTAGATTTTTGGTTATATATTTTATTTTATTTTCCGGGACTAATAGTCTTTCTTTACATGACTATAGGATATGTCGAAGAGTCAATTCGTAGAGGCGAAAGGGGAATGGATACAACTTGGATGCCATTTATGTGGCCTATAAAATCATGTTTATTGATAGGTATAATATTTCTTTTAATTCAAGGCGTATCAGAATTACTTAAAAGCTATTGGGCTGCTAAAAAAGGTGAGTGGCCTGGAGAAGAAAAAAAATGATAGCAGAATTAATTGATCCAGCAGTATTAGGCATTATTTTAGTTGGAGTAATGCTTTTTGCTATCTTCGTTGGATTTCCAATATCTTTTACATTAATTTTTTTAGGTTTTGTATTTGGATATCTAGGATTTGGTAAACTAGTTTTCTATTTGATGACCTTACAATTTTCGATGGTCATGACCGAACAAACTCTGGCCGCCGTACCGCTCTTTGTCTTCATGGGAATTATGATGGAGCAAGCTGGTTTAATGGAAAGGTTGTTCTCATCATTCCAACTTATGTTAGCTAGAGTTAGAGGATCACTTTATTATGCTGTTTTATTTGTTTCTGTGATTTTTGCTGCAGCGACAGGAATAGTTGGAGCTTCAGTAACGATTTTAGGAATTATGGCTGCTAAATCTATGAATAGATCTAGTTATAATGTTCAGCTTGCTGCGGGAACAATTACGGCAGGTGGTACTTTAGGAATTTTAATACCACCAAGCATCATGCTTGTTGTGATGGGACCAATTATGGAAATTCCAGTTATAGATTTATTTGCAGCTGCAATATTACCAGGAATACTTTTAGCTTCGTTGTTTGCTGCATACACAACAATTAGATGTATGTTAAATCCTGAACTAGGTCCACCATTACCTGAAGACATGAGACCTACCAGTATGAAAACTGTTTGGATTGAATTTCTTTTAGGATTAGTTCCTCCAGCAGCATTAGTTTTTGCAGCGCTTGGAAGTATATTATTAGGTTTTGCAACACCAACTGAAGCTGCAGGCTGCGGTGCAATGGGTGCACTTTTATTATCACTTGCTTATAAAAAATTAACTCTCCCTAAATTACAAGAGGCTCTTGTGAAAACTTTAGAAATAACAGCTCTAATAATGGTTCTTGTAGCTGCCTCAAACTTCTTCGGAGCTGTATTTGCTAGATTGGGTACACCTACTTTACTAACTGAGTTTCTACTTGGTCTTGAAATGAATAAGTATTTAATTTTAGCAATGATTATGGCGATGATTTTCTTACTTGGTTGGCCTTTAGAATGGGTTCCAATAGTTATGATTATAATTCCAATTATTTTACCTTTAGTTGAAGCACTTGGCTTTAACTTAACTTGGTTCGCCATACTAGTCGCAGTAAATCTCCAGACCTGTTGGCTCTCACCGCCAGTAGCACTTTCTGCTTATTTTTTAAAAGGCGTTGTGCCTGAATGGGATTTAAAGGATATTTATTACGGAATGATGCAATTTATGGTCTTGCAATTAATTGGATTAGTATTAATAGTACTGTTTCCACAAATTGCTTTGTGGTTACCAACTTTACTTTATGGCAACTAAATATATTAAAAAAGCTTCTAAAACTCCGGAAACGGATGATCACAAAACACAGGCAGCTGTGCAAGATATTCTAAATGATATTGCAAAACGTAAAGAAGTGGCAATTAAAGAGCTTAATAAAAAATTTGATAAATACGATGGAGAAGTAATTGTCTCTAAAGAAAAAATTGAAGAAGCAATCAAAAAAGTTGATCAAAAGACAAAAGACGATGTTAAATTTGCTCACGAACGAATTAGAAAATTTGCGGAGCATCAATTGAAAAGCATGAATAACGATTTTGAAGTTGAGCTGTCCAAAGGATTATTCGCTGGACAAAGATTAATTCCAGTTGATACAGCAGGTTGTTATATTCCAGGCGGAAGATACGCGCATATTTCATCGGCTGTGATGGCCATTACTCCTGCTAAAGTAGCTGGTGTTAAAACTATAATTTGTGCAAGTCCACCAAAAGATAAAGATGGAGCTAATCCAGGAATTATTTTTGCTGCTAATCATTGCGGCGCTGATGTAATTATGAATTTAGGAGGAGTTGCAGCAATAGGTTCAATGACACATGGTTGTTTCAAAAACCCTCCAGTTGATTTTCTTGTTGGAGCTGGAAATCAATATGTAGCTGAAGCTAAAAGAATTGTTTATGGAAAAGTAGGTATTGATCAATTTGCTGGACCTACTGAAATTGCAATAATTGCAGACAAGACTGCTGACAAAGAAATTGTTGCAGTTGATTTAGTTGGTCAGATGGAGCATGGATATAATTCTCCAGCATGGTTATTCACTACGGATAAAGAGTTAGCAGACTTTACGATGAAAAGAGTACCAGAGTTGATTAATGAATTACCTGAACTTGCAAAAGTAAATGCTACTGCTGCTTGGAAAGATTATGGTGAAGTAATTCTTTGCGATACTAATGAGGAAATGGCAGAAGTGAGTGATAAATATGCTTCTGAACACTTAGAAGTTCATGCAGAAAAATTAGACTGGTGGTTAAAGAGATTAAGAAACTATGGTTCGTTATTTTTAGGTGAAGAGACTACAGTAGCTTACGGAGACAAATGTTCAGGAACAAACCATATATTACCAACAAAAGGTGGCGGAAGGTATACTGGCGGACTATTCGTTGGAAAATTTATTAAAACATTAACTTTCCAAAGAATGACAAAAGACGCAACAAAAGTTGTTGGAGCAACAGCAGCAAGACTAGGTAGAGCTGAAGGAATGGAAGCTCACGCGCGAACAGCTGACATAAGATTAAGGAAATACGGTTTCTCAAATTAATGCATGCATTAGTTTACACTGGAACACAAAAAATANATTACAGAAAAGAAAAAGACCCAACACCAAAACCTGGTGAAAGTATTATAAAAGTTCAGGCTTCAGGTATTTGTGGATCTGATATGCATGCTTTCCATGGACAAGATGAAAGAAGAGTTCCACCATTAATTCTTGGACACGANATAAGTGGCAAAGNTTTAGATGGCAAATTAAAAGATAAAAATGTTGTCGTTAATCCACTTATAAGTTGTGATAAATGTGAATATTGTAAAAATAATAGAGAACATTTGTGCCCTGAAAGAACAATGATTGGTATGAGCACACCAATTAAAAGAGAAGGTGGATTAGCCGAATTAGTTTCTGTTCCAGAAAAGAATATTTTTCAGATTTCAGAAAAACTAAATATTAAAGAGGCGGCACTAGCCGAACCAACAGCAGTTGCTCTTCATGCTGTTCTATTAGCTGAACAAAATCTTAAAAAACCTTTATCGGAAAGTAAAATTTTAATTCAAGGAGCAGGGGCTATAGGTCTTCTTTGTGGTTTAATTCTTAACAAAGAAAAAAATTCTAAAAATATCATTATGTCTGATCCAAATAAAAAAAGACTTAATGAGTGCAAAAAATACCTTTCGGCAAGTTTTGTTTCTCCTGATGATAAATCGATAAAAGAAAATAACTTTGATTTAATATTAGAGTCTGTAGGTTTAGAGGTAACTCGTCAGCAGGCAATAAAATCAATTGCTCCAGGGGGGACTATAATCCATATTGGATTAACCCAACCGACAGGAGATTTTAATTTTAAGAAATTAACTATTCAAGAGGTCACTCTTGTTGGAACTTATTGCTATACAAACAATGATTTTAAAAATACTTTAGACATCCTCTCTAATAAAAAACTTGGTGATCTAGGCTGGATAGAATATAGGGATCTTAAAAAAGGTTCTGAAGCATTCAACGAGATACACAATGGGACCTGCGTAGCACCAAAAATCATTCTTATTCCATAGTTCATCTTATAGTTGTAGACAAATTGCATACCTGCAAACACATTTAAACATGGATAATCTAATTAAAAATTGTCTAAAATTATATTATGAAAAAAATTATTTTGCTGCTATCTTTATTTGTCTTCACTTCGGCTGTTGCAAAAATGAGTGACGAAGACAAATCAAAAGCATTGGATTGTGTCGGGATTTATATGGCAAATTACTTTCTTCCATCAGGAGAAAAATTTGAATACGGCATGAAAGAAAAATCTATTTCAACTGTAAAGGTTTTAAAAGCATATGCCCTTGAAACAGGAATACCTGAGAAAGCATGGGATGATGCTGTTAATAAGGCGGTAGATAAACATTACGGCTCAAAATATAACAAGGCCAAAACTGAAAAGTGTCATTCCTTCGTCGAATCTTTAGTTCCTAACGGAGCTGAAAGAGTTAAAAAAGTAATTCAAACATTATATTAAAATAAAGGAGTTTAAATGACAAAAGCCTATTTAGTAGCTATGCCATCAATAAAAGACAATGACATGTTTGCAAAAGAATATGCAAGTAAAGTAGCTGATACTTTAAAACCATTTGAAGGAAAATTTCTTGTGAGAACTCCAAATAAACTAATTAAAGAAGGGGATGAAAAATCTCTCACAGTAGTTATTGAATTTCCTAGTAAGGAGAAAGCTCTTGGATGGTATAATTCTTCAGAGCATCAAAAAATAGTAGTTCACAGAAGAGCTGCAACAGACCCATCAAGTCCAATAGTGATCTGTGAAGAGTCTAATACATATTAACAAAAAAAGGAGATAATTATGATCGATAAATTTGGAAACGTATTTTATTTAATAATTTACTTAGCACATTTTATTATAGTTGGTAGCTACGCTTACCAATTGGTCTTTGATACAAAAAAATTTCTTAAAGGTAGAGGAGTAGATAAAACCGCTACTTTAATTACAAGATTTGCAGGTTCATTTATGATTGCAATAGTTTTAATGGCAATCTACGTTGCTTTTATCAGATCTGGTGGTTTAGAGGCTACTTGGGCATTCTTTAATTTAGTTTTTATAATTAACGTTTCAATACTAGTTACAAATTTTTATACTCTAAAAATTGATAAGACGGGTTTGACTAAAAAAACAAGGAACGATGGAATATATGCTCCACTCGTTTTAGTAATTATCAGTGCTATTCTTTGTTATGGTTTAGCAGACACAATATATGTTTAGGAGAATGAATGGCTAAATTCATGAACATAGTAAGATGTAAAGTAAAATCTTCAAATAGAGATGAATATTTAAAAAAGATAAAAGAAATGCCAAAGTTTGATGGACAGATATCCGCAAAGTACGTTGAAACAAAGCCAAACGAATTTTTTATGATTGGTGAATGGAATTCTGAAGATGATATAGCTAAGGCAAGACCAAAGATGATTGGTTTCTTGGATACGCTAAGACACACTTTAGATGAACTGTCTCCCGAATTAGGTGTAACGGATCCTCATTCTGGAACAGTTGTGGTAGAGAAATAAGAAAGGAGAAACAATGGCTAAATTTTATACATTAGGATGTTACACAGCAAAAGGTCTTGGTGGGTTTGTAAGTAACCCGTCAACAGATAGAAAAGCTGCTACATCTGCACTTGCTGCCTCAGTAGGAGCAAAAGTTACTCGATATGCCGGTCTAAGAGGAAAATATGATTTCATGGCAGAGATCGAAGGAACTTTTGAACAAGCGGCTGCAGCTGCAATGGTTGCTGTATCAAGTGGTGCAGTATCAGATTTTACTATTTTAGAAGACGTTGATTTAAACGGAATAGCTAAAACAGCTCAAAAGATGGCTAGCTCTTATAAAGAGCCTGGAAAATAATTATTTTCTAAAGCTGATACATTTTAGGGTATCGGTGAAACTTAATTGATTTTTATAATTCAAATTAATCTCATCGATACCTTTTTCTATCTCTTTTTTTGGTAAACTTAAAAGACAAGACATATATCTATTTTTAATCATCGACACATACTTTTTCTTAGAAATTTTTACATTAAAATTAAAATTTGTTTCTTTTATTCTTCTTAAATTTTTTCTGATGATTTTAAATAATTTTTCATCTTTTTTAAGACTATTATTAAGTTGTTTTTTCATTATTTTAAAACAAGGTATTCTATTATTTTTTGTTTTAAGAGAAAAAATTAAAAGTGTTCCTCTTTTATTTAAATTCTTTTTGGCTAAATTTAACAATGAAACAATTTTTGTTTTAGAGAAAAAATGTATTGTTTGTTTAATGATTATGACATCAAATTTTTTCCTTTTTTTTAGATATTTCAAAGCATCTGATTTCTTAAATAATATATTTTTTCGAGTGTTTTTATTTTTTAAAACATCTATACCAATAGCTTTTTTTTTAAATTTATATTTTCTTTGAAGAAAGCTAATTATATTAGCTCTACCACAACCTATATCTAAAATTTCCGTATTCTTATTTAATTTAACTTTTCTTTTTATAAATTTATGAAATTGATTGATGTATCTTTTCGAAGAAAGCCACGTCCTATTATCCCAGTTTTTTAATGGCTTCATTAGAGTGCCACGACAGCAGCAGCCATCGAGGCAAGTCTTGCTTGAGTATCATCGGCTCTACTTGTGATAACAACTGGCACTTTACCGCCCACAACTACTCCCGCAGCACAAGCGCCCATAAAAAATATCATCATTTTAACTAATCCATTACCCGCTTCNACATTAGGCACCAATAGAATATCTGTTTTTCCTGCAACAGCATTTTTTATTCCTTTTATTTGAGCAGCTTTTTCAGACACCGAGTTATCAAATGCCATAGGACCAAAAACATCAGCTTTAATACCTTCCTCTTTGGCTCTTTTTGTTAATTCTTTTGCTTCAACAGAACTTGGAACACTTTCTAAAACTTCTTCTGTAGCAGATAAAATTGAAACTTTAGGTTTTTCAATACCTATCCTATTTGCAAAATCTACAGAGTTTTTTAGAATATGCATTTTAGTTTCTAATTTAGGTAACACGTTTAACGCACCATCAGTAATGATGAATGGCTTATCATTTTTTTCTAATGTCATATGCCATACATGGCTCAATCTTTTTTTACCTATTAGATTTAAATCTCTTTTTAGTACTGCTTTCATTAAAACATCTGTGTGAATATGACCTTTAACTATTATTTTTACTTTACCTTCACTAGCTAATTTAGCAGCGATCGGAGCAGTACTATTTTCATCAGGCTCATGAACAATTTCATATTTTGAAATATCCCAATTAATTTCTTTTGAAATTTTTTCGATTATTGACTTATCTCCAACAAACAATGGTGTTATTAAATTTGCCTCCACTGCTTGCTTAGCCGACTCTATTGCTACTTTTTTTACAGCATTTACTATTACAGCTTTTACTGGACCTTTACCTTTTGCAATGTTTAAAAGATTTTCAGGACAAACTATGTTTTTATTCGTTAGCATCAAGGTCTTCCATTTCTTTCAGTATTTTTGAAGGTATAGATATATCTTTATTTATATTTTTTTTATATATCTTATTTTTTCTTTCTCCAGGATACATAATTGAGCTAAATCCTTTTGCTTTAGGAAGTTTTTTAACTAATTTGATATTTTTTTTCATCTCTTTTAAAAAACTATTTCCCGAAAACACATTAGGATTAATCGTAATAAATAGATGTCCTACGTTTTGTGGTCCTGAAAAGTCATCAAAAGGATCTTTTGTTTTTCCACCATGGCTGCTTCCAGTCAAAACACCACTTAGTATATCAACCATCCAAGCTAAACCCGAACCTTTAAATCCTGCTATGGGTAATTGCGTACCTTGCAAGGCTTGTTTAGCATCTGTCGTTATTTTTCCTTTTTTATTAAGAGCAACGCCGAAAGGAATTTTTAAACCCAACTTTTCTGCTCTTCGTATTTTACCTCGATTAATCATTGAGGCTGAAGAATCAAATATAAAAGGCGTGTTACCTGTTGGCGCTCCAAAGCAAATAGGATTAGTTCCGAACAAAGATTTTTTTGCTCCATGCGGCGCTAANGCAGGAGGAGCATTAGTAAAACAAAATACTATTAAATTTTTCTTTACAGCTTGCTCGGCATAAAAACTAGATAATCCGTAATGACCACTTTTTTTAATAGCCACAAGACCAATTCCAGTTTTTTTTGCATTTTTAATAGCTACTTTAATACCTATATCAGCAGCAACAAAACCAATACTGTTGTCTGCATTAATATGGGAGATAGATGAACTNATTTTTTTTATTTTTATTTTTGGTTTTGAATTTATAAGACCTTTTTTCAGTCTATCACAATACATCTTTAATCTTGCTAAACCATGGGACTGTGCATTTATTAATTCAGCTTTAAGTAAATAATCAGCACAAATCCTGGAGTGATTGTTTGGAAGATTATGTTTTTTAAAAATTCTCTGAAGTTTTGAAAGTATTACTTTTTTTTTCACTTAATTATTTTAGAACCTTTTTGTTCCCAGTAATTTGTTCTTTGCTCTGGATTCTCGACCAAACTCTTACACATGAGACCATATTTTTTAGCTAAAGATGAAAAATCTTTGTTTGCCATTTTCACAAACGTATCTATTTTTGTCTTAGTCATCTCAGCCATAACNTCAGGATTTAANCCCATAATTTCCCCTAAATCATAGTTATACTTCAATGAAACATCTGCACTATTTTCTAAATTTTTTATAATTCCCTGATCTTTCCCAGCCTTTTTAAAGCTCTCTGCTGCAACCTTATAGAAACTGTAACAATCTAAATAATCTTTTTGAATGTTTTCCATGATATATTTAGCTACTTTTTTTTCTTTTACTTTTTCGTCAGCGAAGAGAGATGCTGGAAGAAGAAAAATAAATATTATGATCAAAAGCCTTTTCATTAATGACTAACCTTTTCCTCGCCAAGGAATCGTTTTATCAATAATTTTTCTTATTGTAATATCAAATAACAAACCTAACATTCCCATAATAAATATAGTTATCCATATTACTTCATATTGGAAATATTTTTTAGCGACATTTTCTACAAATCCAACGCCAGTCGTTCCTGCTAAAAATTCTGCAGCTACTAAAGTTCCCCAACACATTCCTGTTGCCACTCTTATACCAGTAAGAATTTCTGGTAAAGAATTTGGGAAAATAACATGTCTTAATATTTGCCATTTAGATGCGCCAAGAGAATGTGCGGCGTGAATTTTGGATAATTGAGTTCCTGAAGCCCCAGCTCTAGCCGAAATAATCATTATTGATAGCGAGACCATAAATAACAAGAACACTTTCCCAAGATTATCAATACCAAGAACTGAAATAACTAAAGGTGCCCAAGCTAATGGTGGCACAGGTCTATAAAGTTCAATTAAAGGATCAAAAAATCCTTTTGCAAATCTATTTAAACCCATGAACAATCCTAATGGCACGCCAACAATAATTCCTGCTACAAGACCAAGGAACACTCTTAAAAATGAGTCCCATATATGACCAGTTGGTATTGGAATTTTAAATAAATTGAAGTCTCCTGTAACAAAACTTAATACTTTACTTTTAAAGTTGGGTTTAACTTCTCCCTGCTCGTTATGAACTGGGTATTCACCAGGCAAAACATCCGCAAACCAATCAGGAATTAAGAAACCAATAATCTTACTCACATCCATCATTTCATACCAAATTAATGGAATTTGTTTGTAACCAACATTAGGGTTAAGCATTAATGTAAATTTATTAATTGTATCTGAAGGCTTCGGTAGCCATCTACCTGATCCTTGCTCTGAACAACTTGGCCCGCTAGAAATAATGGTGCCAGACGGAAACAAAAGTATATCGACCCATCTTAAAGTGCCTTGTTCTTTTTTCTGTGCTTTATCAAAATTAATTATTGAAAGCTGCATGTCTTTCAAAGTATTTGGTGGAAAAATACTTGCGTATTCAATTCTTCGTGCAATTTTTAAGATATCTTTTGCAAACGAGGAAGNAATCTCCTCTGAAGANCCAAGATTAGTTCTGAAATCCTTAATCTCTTTTTTTAGCTTTTCCAANGCTGAAGTATATTGACTATTNTGNTTNCGNAGTTCAAAGAACTCGTCACTAATNAAATTAAGTTCCTNAGCAGCTGCTTGAAATTTTAAACCTCGTTTTGTTTTTGGTATNGAAGGTATTTCAATNGTGTTTTCAATTGATGTACTTGAAGCTTTCCAACTGCCTTCCTCTTTAGCAGCTTCAATTCTTTCTATTTCTTGTTCAGCACTCTCATTTGGATAATCTTTTTTTCTAAAATTTTCAGTTAAATTTATAATTTTGTTATTAATTATTTTAATTTGCTCTTTTGTTTCATTATTTAAAAGTTTTTCATTAGTCAATAAAGGAATTGTATTTTTAGTTTGTGAAACAAAATTTAATAATTTGTTTTTATCTTGACTTTTTACTTCTTCTGATTTTTCAATTTCAATAATTATTTTATTTAAATTTTCTGTCTCAGTTTCAATTACAGATGTACTTTTAAGTTGACGTTCTTCTATTGGAAAAAGGTACTTAAGAGAAAGAAGGGACTCATTTACCTTTCCAACTTGACAAAGTTCATTAGCAGATTTTGGAAAGAAAGATTTTGCAATATCCCATGAATAATAAAGCCAAACTAATAATAAGAAACTGCTACCAACAATTACCCAATGAATTCCACCTTGAGCCCTCTCTGGATTTCCAAAAACAGCATCTACTTTTTCTGTTTTAATTAATTTCCTACCGTATAAAACACATCCGACGATAGCAAAGAAAAATACAAAAGTTAAAAAAGCTGTGATCATTAATTATCTTTACCCATTATTTCTTCTTCCATGTCCCAAATCATAGAGAGAATTTCTTCTCTTTTTGAAACGAATTCTTTATTGTTTTTGATTTCCCTTAAATCACCGTTAAGACCCATTGATGCAAAGGGTAACTTATATTCTTTATGAATTCTTCCAGGTCTTGGAGCCATAACGTAAACTTTTTCTCCAAGCAATAATGCTTCTTCAACTGAGTGGGTTATTAAAATAATTGTTTTACCTGTTTCTTTCCAAATCTTAAGAACTAGCGACTGCATTTTTTCTCTCGTCAATGCATCTAAAGCTCCAAGAGGTTCATCCATTAAAATTAAATCAGGATCATTTATTAAGCATCTAGCTAAAGCTACTCTTTGCTGCATACCCCCTGATAATTGGTAAGTAGGAGTATTACCAAAACCTTTTAAACCAACTATATCCAACCATTCGTCAACTTTCTTTTGTGTTTGAACAGCGTCTTCTTCCTTCATTCTCAAACCAAAATTTACATTNTCAGCAACTGTTAACCATTCAAATAAAGCACCTTGTTGGAAAACCATTCCTCTATCAACACCTGGTCCATTGATTTCTTTATTATTNAGAGTAATTTTTCCTGAAGTTGGTCTTATAAATCCTGCTGTAATATTTAATAAAGTTGTCTTTCCACATCCTGAGGGACCAAGGACGGTTAGTAATTCCCCTTTTTTAATTGTGAAATTTAAATCTTTGAGCGCATGGACAGTCTCTCCTTTCGGAGTTTTAAAAATCATATTTAAGTTTTGTGAAATTAAGTCACTCATAAAATAATTATATTAGATATTTAGTTAAAAAAATAGGCACCAATTGTTTAAATTGGCGCCTATTAATTTGATTTCTTAAACTACGGTAAAAACTTAGTAGTTACCGTACCTCTTGGAGTGTCAAATCCTTTTAAAAACTTAGCAAGGTTTCCACTCTTCATAGATTTTTTTGTTTCTTTTGGCGTTAAGAATTTGAAGCCACTTAAAGTGTCTTTCA
>FUFK010720580.1_pt1 | contig 12055 bp, 16 predicted proteins | sample 1021851 | NCBI WGS metagenome assembly FUFK01 (sample SAMEA51879418, study PRJEB19060) | metagenome
GAATCAGTTAGAAGAGTAGAAATAGCGCACAAGCGTGCTGTTGATACAATTCAAAAATACCAAGCAAAAGAACATATAGCTAAGATTTTGGCAGACGGTGGTGTTGAACGAGGTATCAAGCAAGACATCGAACAAATTAAAGAAAAGATTAACCAATTACAAAAGGAGGTGGCGTAATGAAAAAAGAATATATCGTAATAGAAGGATGGCCTAACCAGAGGTCATCCAGTCGAGAATGGATGGAAAAGGTTTTTAAAGGTTTGACCTTTATTGACCTGCCAGAGACAAAAGACTACAGATGGATAAATCCTGACTGGGTAGAGGATGACGGCTGTGGTCGCTTAGATGTTGTACTGGTGACAGGAACTAGACAAGATTTGCTCAAATGGGCAGATGAGAAAATTCAGTTTCCGTACATTAAAAGAATGAGAGATGAGGGTGCAGCAGAGCATGAGATATTCACTACCGTCAAAAATCATCTTGAAAATTATCATTGGCATACATAAGGAGGTGGCGTAATGAAAGTAAAAAAAATAAAAACACTAAAAATAGAAGCGGTAAGATTTACAAAAAACCCGGAAGAGCTTGTAAAAGCAATAAACAAATTGCAAACAGTGTATGCACATTATTCTCGTCACACTGACACAATTTATATTCATGGTGATACGCTTTACATGGCGCAGCTCTGGTCAGAAGATTTGCCGCACNATTGGAATGACGATGAAATAGTCCACGAAACAATCAATGTGGCCAAAGGAAATTTCAAAAACTATTTTGCCAATAACAAAAACATTAGGCAGGTAGCGTAATGACTAAAGGTAAAATAGGAAGCGGGCGTTCACAAGAAAGCCCAGTCAGAACTTACAAAGGTTTTGAATATCAGCGCGTGTGGTGTCGTAAGCATGGCACAACAGCAGGGCAAATGGTTTATTGTATTAATATGCCAGATGTTATCTGGAAAGATAACGAACTTTATCAGGATGTAATTGTGCAGATTTTGTTTAATAAATTTTTCTATACAAAAGATATAAAAGAGGCTATAGACAAATTTATTGAAAGCTACCCAAAAATACATGAACAAGTTTTACAAAGGGTAGCGTGANGCCAGATGAACAAATATATTGGAGCGCTGTAGCGGCGCTCCTTTTTTTTGTCTGGGTGTTAATATTTATGTAAAATGAATTATGGACAGAAGAAAAATACCTGAGCATTTAAGACATTTATCGGACCAAGCATTGCGTGCTTTGTTTTATATCTTCAGAGCAAGATAAACAACAGGGCAGGGTAGGGCATGGCAAATGGCTCAACATTACAGCTTTATGCGTCTGGTGTGAGGGATAGGGTAGAGCAAGAGGGGAAGATACCCTTTGCCTCACCCTGACCGTTAGAGCTGATTAGAACGCCGTTTATGGTGTTATTAGTGTATAGGGTATAGTATTATTAATAATAATAATAATTATAAGAATATAGGTAAGAGGATTATATATAGTATGGCTAATATACAAATATATAGTATTAGGGAAAGCATACCCTCTACCCTCTGCCCTAATAAGAGGATTTATGATGGCTAAGAGAAAAGGAAAGAAAGCACCAGACACACCACTGGTTGATAAACCAACAGCATTTGAAGATGACCCGGAGTTTGAGCTGACCGATATGCAAACAGCATTTGTCTGGCATTATGTGAATGACAACTGCACACAAACCGAAGCAGCAAGAAGAGCTGGCTTTGAGTTTCCAGCACAAGCAGCTACAAGATTCTTGAACGGTAAAGAATATCCGAATGTGCTGAAAGCAATCAAGATTGGCCGTGAAGAGCTTGCACACAAGTATGCAATCACACCAGAGAAGACTGCTAAGATGCTGTGGAAGATTAGTGAGGAAGCATACAACAAAGGACAGTTCAACGCTTCAGTCTCAGCGCTGCGTGAGCTGAACGAATTAGCCGGGCTAAAGATTAAGAAGACAGAGAACTTAAACATCACTGCAAACCTAGATAACATGAGCCATAAAGACATTGAGGGAAGACTGAAAGAGATATTCGGTGGCGACATCATAGATGCACAGGTCGATGACATTTAACAGTTAATCCAAAGTTTTAATATCAAATAAAAAACCATGTGGCAGCGTTCCTGCCACAAAAAAACTCCCAGAAACAAAAAAACAAATCAAAAGTCAAAAAAGTACGCAATATCAGTAGTTTACGGCAAAAAAGCCTATATTTTAACAATCTNGCCAGCATTTTGTGGCGCTCGCTATGTGTCCACAGCGCTAACATGTTTAATTTTGCATGCGTCAGCAAGCGCCAGAAAGCCCTATAAATAGGGACTCTATTGGAATCGCAAAAGTTTCTCAAATATCTTTCTTATAATTTTGGTCACCCCCATTTTTTTGCTAGGCGTGTATGTCAAGTAGTAGTAGGTAAGTTTTAAATATTCAATATCAATTTTTCAAAGTAAGTGTTGTTATCAACATAAAACAATGTATAATCAAATTTTTAAAGGACACAACATGAAAATTGATAGACCTGCTTTGAAAGAATCTATAGTAGATACCCTGCTCGGCGCAGTATTTAATTTTCCGCTTTCTTGGCTGACAATTACGCTCGTTCTGTTATTTACCCAGAACTCGTTTATAATTTCGTTAAGTCAATTAATTGTGTTATCAATAATAGCGATAATTAGAAGATACTACACCCGGGTATATTTTGATAAACAGAATAAAAGGAACGGATTATGACGGATGAAAAAAAAGATTTANATATGAACAACGAAATGAAAAGTGTCGGCGACTTAATCAAGGAGCTACAAACCATCAACGAAACTCTTTTCTCAATTAACAACAACATTGCAAATTTGATTTTGGTTTACCAAATGCACCTTATGGTTATGGAAGAGTCAAAAAAGTTTTTTACAGACGAAACAGAAACGCCGAAAAAAAAATTACATTAATTTGAACAAAAGTGTTGACATTAATACTTTACTACCCTAATATAAGCATTGTAACAAACAACATAAAGGAAACATTATGAAAAAAACAAAAATAGATAAACTAGAAACACTAAAAAAACAGCTTGCAAATGAACTGCATGAAGAGGTAAGCCTCCACTGTAGAATCTACGGGCCAATCACATTTACCGTGGGCAGCTTTTTAGATACCGGCATAGTCCATGCCAAGGCAGCTGAAGAAATGCCTGACTGGCACGCAGACCAATTAGTCTTCCCAGCAACAAAAGCATTAATGAGTTTTGCCAAAGATGTGCAAAGCGGTGTATTTGATGAGGAGGTAGGCAGTGAAACAGTATAAACAGTTAAATCCGTACAGCTTTAGAACCCAAGAAAGGTTGCGCAGAAGATTAAATCATTTGGGCCTTGAAGAGTCTGGCACAAAAAATAACAAAAACTTAACAGACAGAAAAAAAGCTATAAAAAAGAAAAGAAAACTCGCAAAGAAAATGCGACAAAAAAATAGGAGGAAGTAATGAGTAAACAAACACAAAAATGGTGGGTTTATATTAATGGCTACAGAGTAGCAGAAACAAAATCCATAGGTTATAAGTGGGTGTACTACAGAACCTCAATATATTCTAGGTACAAAAAAATCAAAAGAAGCGAATGGGATAAAGCATGTTTATCTACATTGGCCGAAGAACAAGCAAGGCTGGACATAAAAAACAAGGCCAGAGAACTTGGAATATCTAATACCAAAAAATCACGCAATAAACGCGGCTGGGTCTATAAAACCTTTGCTGAGATACAAACGGAGGTGCAAAATGCAGTTTGACAATATCAGATATTTACACGGCTGCTTAGAAAACGAGCGCAGCAAACTAAAACATTTGGTTCAAGCTGCAACAAGCGCAAATCAGCCACTAGATAATTTAATTATCAAGAATCAGGAACAAACCATTTTGCGCTTGGTAAACAAAATTAAAGAGTTAGAGGAGGAACAAAATGACGGATGATTTTAAAATAGAAAAAGGCATACCATTGCCAGAGAAAAAAACAGCAAAAAATTCTAAGGCTTATGAATTTATAAAATCTTTAGAGTTAGGCGACTCGTTTGTAGTAAGAAAAGACAAAAGCGAAAGACCACCAGAATCAAAAGCAAACAGCTATGTGCAAGTTGGTAAAAAGCTAGGCAAAAAACTTGTTACGCGCAAAATTTATTCTGAAGAAAACCCAAATGATTTTTATATAAGGATTTGGTTTACAGAGGAAATGGAGCCTGTTACTAAAAAATATAAACGCAAACGAATATATACATCAGATGTAGCAAATCCAGATATTACTGCATGCAGACTACCTAATGACATATTGTTTTTGGCTGAACAAAACGAAGAAAACAAAGAAATTGTTGAAGATATTAGAAGATTAAATAAAATACTTATCGAAGAATTAGCTAAACAGAACATTGAACTTCCAAAGGGGGAATAACATGACTTCATCAGACATTATTGTACAAATCGTGCAACTTTTTAATCAAATTGAGAATAAAGAGTCACAAAAAGAACTTATAGAAATACTTAAAAGCATTTTAAAAGGAGAAAAAAACAAAATTTAGAACTATGGAAGTGTTTAATAGGCGTTCCGACAACAGCTGCTTACTGAGTGGCGGCGAAATCGACCTAGATGTGTGTGACACCCTCGCCTTTTATAATATTGGACAACTTCCATACCTAAGGCACCAACAGTTGCCTTGGTTTTTTCATANTAGGGGTTAATCTAGGACACTCAGTTTATTAAGGAGATATATATANGATTAAAGNNACAATACGAATCAATTTACGGCTACTGCCGGGTGTCATCAGATGAGCAAGCCAAACACGGCACATCTTTGGATGACCAAAAGAAAACCATTACCAAGATGTCTATGTATTTATTTGAAAAAGAGCCAGATGGTTTTTATGTAGATGACGGCGTAAGCGGAACACTAGATTTTAATAAAAGACCGCAAGGAAAAAATCTGCAAATAGACTTAGAACCCAACGATGTAGTATTAGTGGCAAAGTTAGACAGGTTGATTCGCAGGCTAAGCGTCTTATGTGCCGTGCGAGATGCTTTTAACGAACTAAATATACACCTGTTTGCGCATGATATTCTAGGTGGCGCAGAATCTATCAGCACCTCAAAGTCACCAAATGTAAACATGTTTGTAAATATGATGGGTACCTTTGCAGAGTGGGATAAAGAAGAAACAGCAAGAAAGTTATATCAGGGCAAAATGGCTTGCGTAGAGCAAGGCAGACATATTGGCGGTGGTGTGCCATACGGCTATGAGCTTATACAAAAGGGTAGACATAAATNTTTAAGAGAAATACCAGAACAGCAAGCCATAATAGATTATGTAGATAAATCTTTAGCTAGACACAAAGCCAAAGGCCGCAAAACACCGTGGCGCAGTATTTCAAAACAAATAAAATCTTTGTACAAAGCAGACATACCGCCATGGAAAGTTTCACGAATTGCATTGAGAAAGCTTAAAGATAGAGCGAGTGTGTGATATATTTAAGCCATGGCAAATAATGATGGCACATATCCAGAAGATGTTGGCTCAATAGAGCCAATACCATTTATCGAACAAACCCCAATTTTAGATATGTTACCTACAGAAGTTAAAAATGCTTTGCAAGGTATAGGTGGTTTACTAGACGACCCTATGATTGCAATGCCCGGAGGCTTTGCAAAAATGCCACTGAAAAAATTAATGGCAGAGCTTGCAGAAAGAAAAGCAATTTTTGCGCAACAAGCNGCTAAACACCGAAGAGCTAAACAGGTTTANGAAAGTGCNNTAAAAGACGGNTATCANAAAGATATAGACGCTAGTNTTAAAATTATGAATAATACTAATAGCTACGGTAAAACACTCAAATCTGAAATGGATGAATTACAAAAACTCATAGATAATTATGNCAAGCCTTAAAAANATCAATGTNTTTGCATTTCGTNGCGGTGGTACNGTAGACAAAGGCTTTAGCAGAATCAANGCAATAGAGGAAAGNGTTGGGGTAAAAATTAAACCTTTTCCAGATGAGCTTATAAAATTTTTGCCAAAACATACACAAGCTGAGTTTTTTAATGCTTTCGTTGTGAACAATGAATTNGTATTTCTCGATGANCTTATGAACAGCAAAAACCCTAGATTAGAAAGAATTAACGGTCAAATCTATNTACCTGAAAAAGAGGTTGATGTTTTAACCAAAATAGCAAACAGCAGAAAAGANGAAATTAAANTNGTTAAAGCAGGCACTAGAAATTTGCCAGATGCTCGTGGATTTCATAGCGGNCTAGATGACCAGTCTAAGCTGATTGACCAAGAAATTATTGATTTAGGCAGAACNGGCTCACAAGACAGAATNGATTTNCAAAANGAACGCGGCAAAAAACAATANGGACAAGGNATGTCAGTNATACCTGAGCGCGGNCAAGGAGAAATATACAGNATTAGAGGATTAGATAAAGAAGCAGGCGAAGAGCCGCTACCACTTTCAAATAAATATNAAGGTAAACCATTNAGAGTAGGCGAGTTCGGCGACCAATACACGCCGCACGAAAAACTAAGTCAGATGCAAGACGGCTCCGTTCCAACAAGAGCAGCTTATTTTCAAGCTTCGGATTCTATAGTTTATGATGAAGATGAAATAGAAAGTTTAGAGTCACCTTACCCAAATTTATTTCCNACNTACAAAGNCTNTGTTGACCANCATGAACTCTACCACAGAGGNCCGGGTCCGGGCGGCTACGGCGGAGACAGAGACCACGCANCAATGNATGTTCTTTTTAGAGACTTAGAAGAAGCTATAAAAGAGAAAAACAAAAATGTCGATAGATAAAATAAACATTTTTCAATTAGGCGGAGATGTTACAGACGACACCCAAGACCCACTCTACCCTGAATATTTACAATTAGTAAAACGATACGAAGCAGCCCAAGAAGATATGCAAAACATAACTTATCCGGTTGCTTTTCCTNANGCGCCATCTTTTGCAAANTTCAAANAACAAAAAGAAAGAGAACAAGCAATTCAAACCATGACCGGTGCGTTAGATGAGGGCGATGTAAAAAAAGCATACGAAGAAGGCTTCACACAACTACCTATTGGCGAACAACTTTTACATTACATAAACCCTATTACAGGCGTGCCGATTGAAACCTATGAAACAGGTTATTTCACTAAAAGAGGCGGCTTGGATGTAAAAAGTCCGCAAGAAATTTTAATGGATGTTGTTAATCCGAATAAAAACATAGCACAAAAAACATTTTTAAAAGCAGATGACCCGCTATCAGCTGCTATAGCGCCGCTTTCAGCTCTGGGAGCTTTAGGCGGAGCATTTGAGTTAGCCAATATTCCTAAAGCTGCTTTAATAGGTATTAGCAGAAGAATGAACCAAAGGGCTATGGACGGCGGCGGAGGCGGTGGTGGTATCAGTGATTTGCCAAAACCACAACAAGAAACCACCAAGGATTTAGCAGGCTATAAGTCTAATCTGTACGAAGAAGCTGTAGCAATGAGCAATGAATTAAAACCTGAAGCCTTGCTGCTATATTTAAAAAGTAATAAAAGAACTAAGCCAGAAAACAATAAATTGCGCATNGGTTTAAAACAGACAGAGATTGATGAAATTGATTTTGATGCTTTTGAAGCTCAATATCCAAACAAAGATTTTACCAACGAAGAATTGTTGCAATACATAAACAACAACAGAATACAGCTTTATCAAGTGCGAAGGTCAACAGACCCTGATATACGGACGGAATTAACTGACTTAGCAGATATAGAATTTCTTCCGGACGAAGCTTTAAATCAAGAAATTTTTGATGAGGCATTTACAGCTAATCGTGACGAGATATTTAATAATCTTGAAGAACAAAGAGTTTATTTTATTAGAAACTTTGGACCTGAAGGCATAACAGCAAAAACATACAACGAGTATTTGGACGGAGCCACAACTGTAGAGGGCAAGAAAAATTTAAGAAATAATTTTGCAAAAACCATATCTATGGACACCGATAACCCGTTTTTTGAAGTAGATGAACCCGAATTTATATTCATTAGACCAGACGGCACGATTGACGAAGATATGTCTCTAGTACAGTTGGGCCTAACTACTGACCAAAGTATTGCTTACATTGAAGACGCTTTAACACAAGGTTTCACTATAAAACCTAAAGTTTTGGACAAAAACCTTGATGTCGAACTTTTGGCTGACCGAGCATCTCTAAGTAAAACAGACTACGAACAATCGCAAGGTTTGTTAGATGAGGTGTATAAATATGTAACAGATGATGATGTTTTTGAAATTGTAGGTAATAGTGATGGATATAGCGTACGAATAAACGGTGATTTTGATTATGACAATTTTGGAGATGGCATGTCTTTTGCCGAGGCTGAGCTACAAGTAGGTCAATATATAGATAGAGAATACGGCACCCTAGGAGATATTGATAATTACGATGACCCTGCAGATTTAATAGATGTTGCACCTTATTCGGTTATATATGAAAATAAATCTTTGCCTGTTAAATACCCCATGGACGATTTCAGACTACCGATGGGCGGAGCTGATGATTATGAAGAATACACTATTCACATAAAAAACCCTAAAACCACCACCAGATACAGCGGGGTGCAAGGCAATAAACATTACGGCGGTGGCGATGAGNTGTTTCATCTCAGAACNACTATAAGAANNGATGAANACGGCAAAAAAGTATTGTTTGTAGAAGAAATACAATCAGACCTACATTCAACAGCCAGAAGCACACAAACAGCCGCTACTTATGAGTTGCCTTTAAAAGAAAGACAAAAAATAAGAGAGCAACTTAATAATATATTTCAAGATTTAGGTATAACAGGTGAAAGGACAGATACAGGCGATTTTATATTTAAAAACAAACAAGGTGAAAATCAAAGTTTNNACGCAGATAGTTTGCCATTTATAGCTAGAGAAATAAAAGAAGGCAGAACAGAAAATTTTGGTTCTAAAAATGTTAACGATTTTGTAGATACTTTTGGCCTAGAAAAAACACAAGAAATTGGTGANATGTTAGCAAAANNAAGACNANGCGAAGGTGCATTTTTTATNGANGGTAAATTNCNTAATCTGCCTGACTNNCCATACAAAAAAGACTGGGTAGACTTGGCTGTAAAAGAAGCTATGAAGATAGGTGCTGAAAAAAATGTTGACCGAGTGGCCTTTACAAATGCTGCTACTCAGATANACAGAAACAACAAAAGACTAGACTATGTGCAGGATAAAGTAATTACCGAAGTGCCGACAGAAAAACAAATTTTAGCCAGTGATGAGTATGCAACAGCATTGTCTAGAAATATTGATATAAGATACCAAGATTATGTAAACGATGTAAGAGATGTTAGCAACCCCAATGCTGGAGAGTTGCCCATGTCAAAAGAAGAGTTTGTATTAACAGGCCCAATAGACCCACGAAGGTATGCAAATGTACAAGAAGAGTTGCAAGACCTTACATTAGAAACTCTAGTGANCATGCACGGCACAGGAAGATTCAAATATAAACTAGAAGATGTTGGTTACAGATTAGAAGGCGATGAAATATTAAACCCACGAGTAGGAGAACTGGTGGGCGATGATTACGATACAATGAGAATAAACACTCGATTGCTTACCAATGATGAAGAATTACTTGCAGAATTACCAGAAAATTTAAGAGAGCAGGTTAAAAAAGACTTAGCTGCTGGTAAAAAACAAATTACCCTTAACATTAATAATACAGAAGGCTCTGGTAAAAAGTTTGAAGAAATATACAAAAACGAAATACCAAGAGGCATCAACAAGGTTTTGAAAGAACTAAAAGTTAAAAATACTAAACCTAATATTAGTAATGTTTTGTATGCGGAAGCAAATCCAGATAATCCCATAGACACAGCCACCCTTCTTGAAAGGTGGAAAAACAGGGAAATAGATGGCGAACTTTTAGACGCTTTCCCAAAAGGTTACAGCGCCATCGGCATAGATTTGACCGATGATATGAAAAGAAAAATAATACAAGACGGTTTGAACAATATGTATATGGGTGGTAAAGTATCAAAAAGTAATTCAATGGATAGACCCATTGCTGGTAATGTAAGAGAAATGTAATGGCAGTAAATTATTTACAAGATTATTTAGGCATTGACCCAAACGACTATTCTGCTATGGAACGAGGAATAGCAAGCGTATCTCCTGTTGGCAGGTCCATAATACCGAGCTTTGATAGACCAAGGCGTAGACCTATGCCCATAAGACCAATAATAGGCAGACCAATAAGACCAATCATGCCGCGGCCAATAAGACCACCAAGGTTCATAGGCGGGCCACCACCAGCACGAAAACTGCCAATCATACCCAGATTGCGTAGAGCGCCAACGCCTGACCTAAGCAATCAGGTTACAGGTTTAGAAGAACAAATTGCAAAACTAACTGAGCAAATGTCTTTACTAGAAACAGAAAAACAAGACGCTTTACAACAACAAGACACCATGAGGGCAGAATTAGCCCAAGCTCAACAGAACGCTTTGGCTGAACAAGCCGAACAATTTGGCGGTGAAAGAAGCGCATTAGAACAACAGATAGCAGATTTACAAGCACAAATTAGTGGCATGCAGGCACCGGTAGACACACCTCCGATTGTCAAAGATGCACCAATAAGCACACCTCCACCAGAAGATTTTGGTTTTGGTCCCGGCGTAAGGCGTTCAGAAGATTTCTTTGACCCAAGAGATATGCAACCACCTCCTATGCCACCTAAGCGTGAAGATTTTATGTCAATCGGTGGTCCCGGCGGAGGAATCCCAGACCCAAGAGCAGATATGCCCATGCCACCAAGAACTAGACCACCTATGCCACCTAGACAAAGACCTAGACCAGACCCAGTACCAGCACCTATGCCACCTAGTACGCCTATGGGCATGCCTATGATGGGCGGAGCAAGGGGTGGATTTGGTATGCGAGGCATGCAACCCATGATGATGCGAGCCGGAGGCGGTGGTATAAGCAAAGCTATTGTAGACCTACAAAACAGATTTAAGTAATGGCCGAAATTCTCAACGGTTGGGGGAGAGCTGGTTGGGGAGAACTTGCCTTTGGGCAGGGCAATGTTCCAGTCAATATTTCAGCACCCGGAGCCGGTACATCAGCATTAGGCACATTAACAGTAGTCGCCAAAGCTAATACTAGCGTTACAGGACAAGCAGCTACATCTGCTTTAGGCACAATATCAGTAGTAGCAAAAGCTAATATAACCCCATCTAGCCAAGCAGGCACAACTGCATTAGGCACATTAAGTATTGTAGCCAAAGCAAATATTGTGCCAGCAGGACAATCTGCAACATCAGCAATAGGGGGAGTCGGTGTCAACGGACAAGCCGTAGCCAACGCTACAGGCGCAACCGCAACGCTAGGAGCAGTAAGTGTTGATGTAGATGGAGAAGCCAATGTATCTGTAACAGGACAAAGCGCTACATCTGCTGTTGGAAGTTTAACCATACATCATAACGAACAATTCACTATTACAGGCGTAGCAGCAACAGGCTCGGTTGGCTCAATAACCCTAACAGCAGGCGCTAAAGTTACACCAGAGTCTTTGCTTATCACAGGAGTTTTAGGCACACCTCAGGTGTATGGCCTTATAGATGATTCGCAAACGCCTAATTATAGCGGAATTGACAGTTCGCAAACGGCAAATTATAGTACAATAACAGATACACAAACCCCAGATTGGGAAGAGGTAGCATAGAAAATGGCAACTTATGTAAACGATTTAAGATTAAAAGAAATAGCAACTGGTGATGAGGCTGGAACTTGGGGAACAAGTACAAACACAAATTTAGAATTAATAGCTGAAGCATTTAGCTTTGGCACTGAAGCTATTACCACAAACGCAGACACACATACAACCACAATAGCTGACGGTTCAACAGACCCCGGCAGAAGTATTTATTTAAAATACACAGGNACNCTTGANNNNGCTTGTACTATTACTATTGGACCAAATACAGTATCTAAGCTTTGGTTTATAGAAAACGGAACATCAGGTT
>FUFK010774987.1_pt1 | contig 12055 bp, 10 predicted proteins | sample 1021851 | NCBI WGS metagenome assembly FUFK01 (sample SAMEA51879418, study PRJEB19060) | metagenome
CTCAAATTACTTGGATTTTTTCTTTCCCTTTGGTTTTGATTCTTCAACCACTTCTGGTTCTGGTTCTGGCACTACTGCGTCTACAGTAACACCTCCAGTGGATTTTTTGAGTAATTTTTCTAATTCAATTACTCTTTCNTCGAGGGCGTTGAAGTTATTTTCAACGTCTCTTTTGAAGCCATCAAAGGCTCCATCTTTAACGAAAGCCATATTATTTACCTCCTAATATGCCTAATCCATTCTTACCACCAATTGCTAACCACTCTTTAGAGGATATCTTGCCATCTTCAAGAGCTTTAGAAAGCAACTGTCCGATTTGTTCTAACTCCTCTTTGGAGTCTACATTCTTTAGCATTGATAGGAAAAATGTAATTATGTTTTTGTAAGGTTGCGGTGTTAAAGGCAACACCAATTGCAATAACTTCATCTTTTCTCCTGTTATCTCTGCCTCTGCAAAGGGGCAGTCTTATTTTTTTGTGGCAACTACGTTGCCCCATCTATTATTATTATACACTATTCGTCAGCAGATAGTAAACCTTTTTCAATCAAAATTTCTTTATTTTTCATATGGGCAGCTTCTAAGTCATCTTTACTACCGCCGTAATATTCTACAGCGAACCCATCTGCAATCATTCTTTTGTTGATGCTTGTGTCAGGGTCAGCGTCTTGACCAGCTTCCCAAATGTTTCCAAGTATTCTACCAAACTTGCCCCTGTCCAAAGACTCAATCATAATCGTAGAGCCAACAGGACATTTATTTTCAACATATGCTTTAGATAATAATCCCCGTTCTTTTTCTTCTAAGTTACGGGTTCTAGACTCTGGGGTGTCGATTCCCATCAGTCTAATCCTCTGCTTATATAAGATGACGTTGAATCCCAAGTGGATATTTACATCTATCGTATCTCCGTCAACTATTTTTATTACATCAGCTTTGTATGTGTACATTTCTTCTTTCCTTTTTCCTGTTTTTTCTGAAACAATATTCACATCCGTGATTATGTCCAGACTTTTCCATTCGCTTTACATTTAATTTTCTACCACAGTCGTAGCATTTAGTCCAGTTTTTTCTACCCATTATTTTTTAGTCTCCCAAAATATTCTTTCTACATCTTGTATTGCAGACTTAAATGCTTTAGCCATTTCTAAATCCACATTCTGTTTTACATGCGAGCCTAGTTTCCCTACTTTCCAAACTAATTCATGAAGCTCTGGATATTTTTCTATATGTTCTGGCTTAAAGTAATCTGTCCAGATACCAACTATTGTTTCTTTAGCTATTTTTGCATGTTCTTCTTTCTGTGCAACATATCTAGGGATAGCATTTGATTTTTCAATAGAGTCTTCTTTTTCGTAAGCTTCTAAAATAAATTCTACCATTTTGATTGCTGTATCCGCTGCTTGCACAGCATCGTCAGGTTGATAAATACCACAAGGTACGTCACAGTGTGCATACGCCGTAGCTGTAGATTTAAAAGCGTTTTTTAATCTTTCTAGATTTATCATTATCTTTTCTCCTAAAAATTATTTCTCCTAATAGTATAACAGACTTTTTATTGTTTGTATAGTCTTTAAACTTTTTTTTATTTTTTTGTTTATTTTCTCTACGTTTCCATTTAAACATATAAACATTATACTATAAAAATAAATGATTTAAAAGTAAAATTTAGCGGGAAAATAGTTCCTTAGCGGGAAAAACCCGCTACAAATTAAATTACCCGCTAAAAAAGTTTTTTATTTTTAAAAATATATGTTATAATTAGGGTGGCAGGGGGGGATTAGATATCTTTTATATATATATAATAATACTATAAAGTTAAAATTTTTATATATATCATTTTAATAGTATAATAATTACAGGTATACAGTAATTATGGGATAGTCCAAATACGGAGGGGGAGCCAACTTTATCATACGGAGTAAAGAAGGCTCCCTAATCCCATAAAAAGCAACAGCATTAGAAACTATGACAGCAGAAATCTTAATAAAAATAAGTATTTTACTAGGGCTTCTGGTTACGTTTATGCTTGTTGCAGGGGAATACTATAGTTAGAGGAGAAACAATGAAAAAACTTAACTTAAAAAATAAATTAAAAAAAGCAGCAAATATACTTGCTGGAATATTTACGTTTACAGCAGTCGTAGGTGGTATTAGTGCCTTAGCTACTACACTTGTAAACCCAGTAGATTTGTGGTGGAGTATNGCACCGATAGAGATTGCATACTTTAACTACATCATTACCTACACAATGGTAATTGAATATCTAGAATTTTTACAAACATATTATTGGTACTCAGTCGGAGTGTCAACTGGAGCGATTGTTCTAGGATTGGCAGCTCAAATTAGAAGTATNGCAGGACTAAAAAAAGTTCCTATGGCTATAGTGCGTTCCCCGATTACCCTATACCAAGANGTAAAGAACTTTAGGGACTGGTTGTTTACTAAAATTGAACATTTAAATTCAGAGTCAGCTAAATGGAGAAGATTCTTCACAGTCTTAAAATCTCCATACAGCATGCTTAGAGCTTTTGGTTTGAACCCACAAATGGCNGTTGGTTTATTAGCAGTTGGTGGTACAGCAGGTACAGCNGTTGCAGTAAATGAAATNGTAGTAGAAAGAAGTTTTGCTAACGGTTCNCCGGGTATNTANGCAGCTCCNTCTGAATATCCAAGTGAAACATTAGAAAAAGAAATGGCGTGGAGAAAAGATAATCCAGACGACAACACGTTAAGGATTGTGCTTGGAACTACACCAGTAGAAGAAATAAATATTTCTAACGTATCAATCGGTACTGCATATACAGGTTCAACATTACCATCAGGTAAAGCTGAAGCCATTTTAATTGAAGGTAAAGCAGGAACAACAGCAAGACTAGAAATAGGACAGCTATTGTTTGAAAGAAATACATGTAAGACATTAACATTATCAGACGTAAATGCCCATAAGGTAATAGTCAAAGAAAATATTGCTGATGGATTAAGTATTGCACAAACTCTTACAAGTACATTAAGAAACTTAAGAGTGAGTGGTGGTAACTTTATGGCAGACTTACTGCAAACCGAAGGTGGTACTTATGACCGAATCTGGTTGGACACAGGCAGTTTAACAAATACTAACGCTAAAATTAACAAGTTAGTCTTAAGCAACATTGTATCAACGGGTGGTACATGTGTAATTAGACAAGCTGATATTGGTGAGCTGACTATTCAGTTTTCACAGATTGGGCATGATAGTAATTTATCAACAAAGGAATTCACTATACAATCTACTACACTAGCTAGCATATGGGAAGTTAACAACAACTACGAAGTGTTGTTATCAGAACCTACTCCACCGGGAGGCGTTAGCCCCTAATGGATATAAAGGTAGGCAAGAACAAGTACCAAATTACTTTTCCAATATTAGTAACTATTGGGGCTGTTCTTGTCTCAGCCATCAGTTGGTTTACTATGTTACAAGTTAACATGGCAACAATGGAGTCTGAAATAGACAGACTTAGTGTTATAATAGAAAAACAAGAAGATAAAGTTCAAGCATGTTTAGAAGTCGTAGATGATTACTACGAATTAAAAAGACGATTTAATAATCAATAAAAACTACAATAGGATAGAGAAATATTATGGTCACTCCGTTAGAGGCGTTAAATAAATTTATATCTAAAGATGAGTATGATGATTTAGGTAAGTATCACGAGCCTGACCCAAACCATATGACTCCGGGATATGGTGCTCCAAATAAAAAAAGCACATATCCTAAACAAACTGGTAATTTTAATCATAACTATCTATCATTTGAAACTCAACCTCACTCAGTTACTTTTAATTACAAAGGCGGGGTTCAAGCAGTACACCAAAATCACTATACTAAAGCTGACCATTTAGGTCAACAAGATTATCATGTAAACCAAGCTACAAAAGCAACAGACCCTGTTATAGCATCAGGGCACAAAGCAGCAGCAGCAGCCCATGGGTATCAAGCTAGAAATATGGTTCAACCCGGACATGACACTTTGACTTTTAGTAGACCTGAGTCACATCATGGTGGTAAATATGATGATGGAGAGCATCTTCCTTGGGTTGGTAAAGCTGATGTGGATACTTATAGAAAAAAATTATTAAAAGACCCTGACATAGTTCCACCAAAAGGGCAATCAAAAGAAGAAGTCGTAGATGGTATGATAAAACAAAAAATTAGGCAAAGAAAAAATAATAGAAGAGCTAATAATTTATTAAATGCAGAAATTGCTGACCCCGGCGGCGGTAGTAAAGCTGGAGGAGATTCGGCTATGTTCAGGCTTACTGAATTTGTACAGAAACCTATAGAAGCTGCAGACGATAACATTCCTCCTATCTGGGGTGAACCTGAAGCAAGTCATATTAAAAAAGCTAACAGACTAATCGAAGTTATAAAGATTGACCCAGAAGAAGTAAAGATAGATGAGCCTCCAAAACATAATAGTGAAGTACATAAAGCAGAATTAAAATTAATAAAAAGTTACTCTGAAAAATTAAAAGACGATGATTTTATAGATGAGGTTAATACGCAAGATGAAGATTTAGAAGAACCGTTTTACAGATATCTTAGAGATAACGATTTACAAATTGATAAAGACTTAATGCGACAGATAAACAGAGATACATCTACTTTAGTACACAAGTTTAAAATATTTTATAACAGACCTAGACCCCACCAAGTTGATGATGATATACCAGAAATAGAGAATATTGCAGGTAAAAGTCCTTCATACCCTTCAGGTCATTCTACTAATGCACATATGATGGGTGAGTATCTAGCTAATAAATTTCCAGAGCACGCTGATGAGTTTAGAAACATTGGTCAAAGAATAGGACTTAATAGAATCATAGTTGGATTACACTATCCAACAGACCATATCGCTGGAGTTGAGTTAGCTAGACAAGTTTTAAAAACTATACCGGGAATGAACGACATTAAAAAATCAGATGCGTTTATGGATGAACTATTCAAATACATGGCACACAGAGAAGAGTTGTTCAAGGACATGACTCAAATAGGCACACAAGATATATTAGATGGTGTCAGGATAGATAAAGAATCCAACCCGAGAATACCTAGAAAAAAAGGACAACCAGCAAAATCTGATAAACACTCAGACTTATATACAGACGAAGACCCTAAAGGCACAATACAAGGTCTAGGGTTCAAAGATGATGCTACTGCTAAAGCATCTGTTAAAAAGATAAAAAACTCTGGCAGAGCACACGCACACAAAATACAAGCAGCAGTTGCTATGGAACAAAGGGCAAAAGCTGCTGGTAAATCTTCTGAGGCTGGCATATATAGAAAATATATAGACAGCATGAAAAAGAAAACTCAAGAGATGGAGAAACACACTGAAGAAGAACATACACAAGAACACAATGCCAGTGATAACTACTATCCAAAAGTTAGTGTAGATAAATCTAAAAAATCTTTGCTAGACCAGATAGACCAGATACAAAGTAAAATTACTACGGGTGATTACGATATAAAAAAATCAAATGATATATTTTTATTAAAAGAAGATTTTAAATTTCCTACACAAGAAGAATTTCAAGAGCAGATTAAAACAAAAGGTCAATACACTAAATTTAAAAAGAATCTTTTAGATGCTTTAAAAACTGCTCATGACAATAATCCCGGAACCGTAGACCAAGAGAATATTGACTTCCTTGAAGATTATTTAACCGGTGATGACGAACTTGAATGGACTACAGATACAGAAGAAATAACAGAGGATGGAAAAAAGAAAAAAGTTACTAATGTTGATTACGATGATATATATGATAGTCTTTCTACGGTCATTGAAGGTGATGAAAAAGTGGGTATACCTAGTCTTTCAGATGCTTTTAGTAAATTGAATATTCAAGATACTGATGTAAATAAAGAAGAACGAAAAGAAGAAAACAAAAAAGAAGAAAACAAAAAAGAAGAAGAAATAATAACAGAAAATACGCCACCTCCACCCCCACCACCAAACCAACCAAGAGGTAAACACATAGAAAGAATTGACGCTGTAAAAAAAGCTTACAACAAATTACAGAAAATATCAGATGCCCATAAAAAAATAAAACTGCCGCATGAAAAAGCTGCAAACCTTGGTAAATATCAAGAGGCTAAAACAGAATATGATAATGCTATCAGAGCAGAAAAAAGCTATAGGGATAGAAATAATAGAGACAATTTTTTAAAACGGGATAATCCAGAAATGGTTACTAAATCTAACGTGAATAAATTAAAACCTCCAGCTTTAACTAATAGTGAAAAAGATAATGTAGAACACAGACAACAAATATTAGACCATGCTGAAGAGTATGGATTGTTTAGGTTTTATCACGATGCTTTTCACACTAATCCATTAAAAGGTAAAAAACAAGACTTTAAGGTAACAAAGAGAAAATTAAACAACATGTCTCTTAGAGATTTGCAGACTGCTATGAATCAAGCTGACAAAATTAGAATAGAACAAGAAGATGAAAAGCCGCCAGAAACAACAGAGGAAAGCGGACCAGATAATACTGAATTAAGAGAGCAAGAACGTAAAGTTTATGATAGTCAAAGTGAATTGATAGAAAATTATTTTGACAGAGATGAAAGTGGTAACTTTAAATTAAAAGAAAATCTTTCTAAACATGATGTATTTACAGGTATGCGTGAACATATAAAATTATTTGAAGATGGTTGGAAAGGTGAAAACAATCAATTCAATAGACAAAAAGATGGCAGTATTATTGAAGACACTGGTAAGATGGTAAATCAAAGAAAAAAAGTATTACAAAATAAAACATTTGGTAGATTTACTGCTATGATGGATACCTTTACTAGTGGACTACAAAAAGACCACGGCATGACACCTGCACAAGCACAAAAAGTTTTAGATACTATAACTCGTGAATATGATGAATATGGAGAGGATTTTATGAATCCTGACACAGATAAAGGTAAAAAATATTTAGAAGAAGTGGCTGGGGAAGAAAATTATAAAAATTCTATGAAAGAAGGTGACGAGCATGCTAAAGCAGCAGAATCTAGATTTACTGATGGATTACATGATAGTGAATTATTTTCTGATGATGATGCTAAAAATATGCAAGAAAATATAGACCACGATGATGAGGGTTTAACTGCTACGCATGAGCAAGCTGGTTTAAGTGAATCAGAACAAGAGCAAGAAAGAATAAGGCAAGGACTTCCGCCTAAAGGGGCTACCCCTCCTACATATACAGATGAAGATGGTAACGATGTACAAGCAAAATGGAATCCAGAAACTCACAGATGGGTTAGACCTTCTACTTTAATTAGTGGGTCTGCAGGAGGTACAGGTCATTTTGATACCATGCAAAACGATAGCTTTATGCACTTTACTAGTGATGAGTTTGATGAACTAATGGGTTTTAAAACAGGGATAGATAGTACATTAGGCACAGATATATTAGCCCATAAAGATAAAGATGGTAACATGTCTTTACATAGTAATCATGGTATGCAAGATGTGTATGGNAACAATACAATAAATCAAACGGGGTTCGGTATAAAAGACGTGAATCATGCAAAAAGAGGTGCATCTGTAGGTAGTGTAATTGACGAAATTAAAAACGATAGACAAGCAAACCCGCCTGCAATAGGAGCAAAAAATGTATACGAATCTGGTATAGCATTAAGAACTGCTATTGGTACACGGATACCGGGAGCAAAAGTTAAAAGAGGCAGGGCTAAGGGATTCATAGGTAAAAGAGGTAGTGTAGAGGTAAAAGAAAGAAGCACTCCTACTAAGACTCCAGTAATTCCAAAAATACCATTAATTTCAGAATCAGCAGCATTAAAAAGAGTTACAGATAAAGTTTCTAANGCAATTAGAAATGCAGATGCTAATGCTTTAATAAGACGTGCAAAAAAACAAACTACTAAATTAGGAAGAAAACCTAGATTAGATTTTAATAATCCAATCACTAGAGCTAGATTAGGTAAATTTGAAGGTGCCCAAAAGAAAGCGATAAAAGAAGTAATGGACATTTCAGGTTGGGATTAAATGTAGTATAATATAAGTATGATGAAAAAAGATTATAGTAAATTAGTAGATGTTAGGGCTCTGCAAAGAGTCATGGATGATATAGGTTATACTGAAGGTATAAAGACAGAAGGTATAAACGTATCTAATTCTAAGTTAAGAAGAAAAAAAAGACTTACAAAAAGGAACATTACTAAAACTCCAGTTAGAGAAATTAGGAATGCTTACAAAGCTTTAAATAAATTTACTGAAGACAATATTAATTTATATAAAGACCATCTCCCAATGCCNCCTCGACAAGGTTTAGTATGGGATGCATTGAAACATAGATGGACTAGACCTGAACAAGCAGGTAAAAGCGTGACTGAAGTACAAGGTAAAAAACGTATTAGAGGTACAGGCACGGGAACTCATCANAGAAGTATCGGAAGTAAAACCGGTATGAAAAGATTTGAAGCTCAAAGAAAATTTAGAGAAGCGGGTGAGCGAAGACATAAGACAACACATAGAAAAGGCACTAGCTTAAAAAGATTTTTAGCTAGACACAAAAGGAGAAAAAGAGCATGAAATTAAATGATTTCATCAAAAAAGATAATATTACAAAACCATCTACATATAAAGTAGTTATGGGTGACAGCCCAAAGGAACAAGAGTTGGCGAAAGAAGCATCAAAAGTTACAATTTTAGAATCTAGAATGAGTGAGTTATCAATTAAAAATTCTGACTTGCAAAAAGAAAACGACTTTTTAAAAGAACAAGTAAAAATTAATCAACACGAAAAAGAAGAATTTAAAGCAAAAGCAAATCAACTAGAAGATATAAAAGCACAGTTAGTGCAAAAAGATAACAGAGTTACTGATGTTCTAGAGGAGTGTCATGAACTAACTGTTAGAGAAAATTCTAATAAAGAAAAAATTAAAGAATTACAATTAGATTTAAACAATAAAACTGGTGAACTTGCTATTTTAGAACGGAATTACAAAGAAGTTAATTTAAATTTAGAAAGTATGACTGCAGAGTATAATGGGATGTCCGCTGAATTGAATAGAATAAAAGATTTTTCAGAAAAGACGCAAGACGAGTATAATAAAATTAGAGATAGAAACACAGTTTTGTTAAAAGAAAGAGAACATCTTTCAAAATTAAAAGCTGAATTTGAAGCTAAGTCAATCCGATTAGGAGAAGAATTAAATAAAACTTTAGATAATATGAAAACTCTAAAGAATCAATTGGAAAAAATTACCAATGGGAAAGCTGACACAGATAAAGAAAATATTAAATCAACTAACTTAAACATTAAACTTAAAAAAGATTTAGACACTGTAGTTGATTCTAAACATAAATTAGAGTCTGAACTAATTGATGCAAAGCAGGATATACAAAGTTTATCTGATGTTACACATGCATATAAAAAACAATTAGAAAAAGAAAGACACGAGTCTATGGAATGGAATATTGCTAAACAACAATTAAAATTAGGTAATGCTTACACATATCCTAATAAATTAGGTTTCGGGGCAAGTCCATTTTTTAAACTGCGTGAGGAGAAATAAAGATGCCAAACTTTCGACAAGAAATAGAATTATTACAGAATTACCCAAAACATAAAACATTTACTTTTACGACATCGGGTGCTTCTGCAGAAACTGCTTTAGACATTGGAGCTAATTTTGAAGAAGTTAATAAAGTATCATTAGTCATTGAGTTAGCAGATGCTTATATAGCATTTGATGAGACTGCGACAACCTCTAATATGTTAATACCTCAGAATGAAGGATACTCAGATTCCGGTATCTATGTCGCTGACAAACTTAGCATAATTAGAGCTGGTTCAACAAACGTCAGAGTTAGAGGAATCGCATGGGGGAGATAGTCAATGCCAGTAGGACAAGGTGCTAGAAATAATATTGTACTAGGGGGTTTGGGAAGACCTCAGCTTTTTGATACTAACATAAAAGCTACAATGATTGATGCTGATATATTTACTGACCATGAAGTGCTTAGTAGTACAGATGATGCAGATTTAATATTAGTTTTAGACACGTCTGAAGACCCCGATAAAATTAAATATATTACCCGTGCTGATATTACAGGTGGATTCCCTGTTTTAACAGGTAGCACTAATAATACAGTGGTGACTGTTACAGGTTCAGAAGCGATTGCAGGAGAAGCCAATCTTCTATTTGATGGCACTATACTTACAAATGATGGTGGTGAAGTGAACATTGATATATCTTCAGGTGACCCACACCTTTCGTTTCAAATCGGCGGCACAGATAAATTTACAATTGGTGTAGACGATAATGATAGTGATATTTTAAAAATTGATACCGGTGGGGCAGTTGGAGGTGCTACTAAAGTTTCATTAGATTCTAGTGGCAATATGACACTTGCTGGTAATTTAACTGTAACAGGCAATCTTTTACCAGCAGCAGACGATACACATGACATTGGTTCGGCATCAGCNGCATTCCAAGATTTATTTTTAGAAGGTGATATTACACTAACCGATGCNGGTACAATAGCTACATCAGCAGGAGATTTAACCGTAGATGCTGAAGGTGATATTATTCTTGACGCAAATGGAGCAAATGTAACTTTTAAAGATGATGGTACATCTATACTTGATATTGCTAACAGCTCTACAGATGTAGAAATAACTGTTAGCACAGCAGATAAAAATTTAAAATTTAAAGGCACTGATGGTTCTTCTGCCATCACCGCGTTAGATATTGACATGGCAACAGCGGGTACTGCAACTTTTAATAGTGACGTTGTTGTCGGTAGTAAATTAAAAATGCCGTCAAATACTGCTGATAAATTACTTATAGCAGACGGCTCAAGTTTTGAAGAAGTAGCTATAGGTGACTTATCAGAAATATCTTCTATTGATAACAATGATGTATTTCTTGCAATAGATGCGGATGCAGGAAGTCTTAAAAAAGTTCTTAGGTCAACAATTGTTGCAGGCACTGGTACAGGTAGCGAGATATCAAATGTTGTAGAAGATAGTACACCTCAACTTGGTGGAGACTTAGATGTAAATGGTAATGATATAGTATCAACATCAAATGGTAATATAAGTCTACTTCCAAATGGTTCAGGTAAAGTAATTGCAGATGGTAATGGTAGTTCGGGTGGTATTTCTTTATCAGATGGAGTAATTGATATTAGAACTGGCACGGGTTCAGTAGCAAAAGTTTTATTTTACTGTGAGTCATCAAACGCTCACGCTCAAACATTGCAAGCACAACCGCACAGTGCTGGAGTAACAAATACTCTCACATTGCCAGCCGGTTCTAGTTCAACTTTAGTATCTTTAGTATCAACTGATACACTAACTAACAAAACATTAACTAGTCCTGTTATTAACACAGGAACTTTTGGGACATCTATTTTACCAGTTAGTGCAGATGGCACAACACTTGGTTCTGCTACAAAAGAATTTTCAGATTTATTCTTAGCAGACGGAGGTCAAATATTATTTGGTGATGACCAAGAAATAACTTTAACACACGTTGCAGATGATGGATTAATACTTAAACATGTAGGCACTGCAGACGGAAAAGAACCTAGTTTTTCATTTCATGCAGGTGACAATGATATAGCAGCAAATGATGTATTAGGTTCAATATTTTTCAAAGCCCCAGACGAAGGTGCAGGCACTGACGCTATTTTAGTAGCAGCGGGTATTGAAGCAGTATCTGAAGGTGATTTTGCTGCAGATAACAACGCTACTAAACTTTCATTTTTAACAGGAGCATCCGAAGCAGCTTCAGAAAAAATGTCTTTAAGTTCTGCAGGTAATCTTACGGTTGCTGGAGATTTAACTATATCAGGTGATGATTTATTTATGAATACAAATACAGCAGGACACATTCTTGTTGGTGATGATACAAACTATAATCCAGTAGCTGTAAGTGGTGACATTGCATTAGCATCAAATGGTGCTGTTACTATCCAATCAGGTGCCGTTGAGCACGGCATGTTAGCAGATGATATTATTTCAGGTCAAGCAGAAATTACT
>FUFK010063668.1_pt1 | contig 12054 bp, 7 predicted proteins | sample 1021851 | NCBI WGS metagenome assembly FUFK01 (sample SAMEA51879418, study PRJEB19060) | metagenome
TCTTTGTCGCTGTAGTTCTTCTTGTGTTGCTTGTGGTGGTACTTCACCCCAACCATAGTTAGAAGCAAACTCTTTTATAGCATCTGCTTGTAACTCACCTTTATACAAGTCTTTAAGTGCTTTACCCTCACCAGATTCAGGATCAAAACCTGCATCTTTAATAGCGTTAGCCATCTGTACAGACTTATATTCTTTCTCTACTGATTCAAGCTCTTTTATACGATCACGCATTTGCTTAATCGCATTGTTATCTTCTTGCATATCCTCTACTGTATTTTCTACTTCGTTTTCCATTATTTCTCCTACTCCAAGTTTTCTACATCTACATCACCCTTGGGATAATGATGTGATAGGCGACAAATAAAATAATTAAGAATAACAAAAATTGTCAGCCACTTTCGGCTATTCAGATACTAGGCGAATTGAAATACACAGTTTACACGCCAGATATAAACTGGAGGTGCAGAGTCAATTTATATTCGCAGACTACCACTATGCGACAATTTAATTATACCACTATATGTAGTATGTCAAGGTTTATTCTTCTACTAATCCTGTAACTCTACGACCTTGCCTAGCAGCACCACCTGTAGGTGCGAACCTAGATTGTTCTTCTCTTTCTAATCTTCGTATTTCTTCTAGTTCTTCTGGGCTTTGGAACACAGCAGCTTCTGTAAATTCTTCTAAACCAAACTGTTCTGCTGGTTGCCTACCTTCTCTTGTTTGTAGTTCTTGTATTCTAGGTATTTCTGTTTGTGCTTGTGTAAATAATCTTCTAGCTTCTGCTTGTGTTAATCCTGATCTTTGTATTCTCTGTGCTTCTTCTAATGATATAGTAAATCCTGCTCTAGCTGCTTCTCCACCTATCTGTGCTGCTGTAATCTTACCAGAAACAATATCTTCACCTACAGTAGGGTCTAATGCACCTAAAAATATTGATTGTTCATCAAGGTCTATACCAAAGTTATCAGCATAAAATTGTTGCACTTGTGGTATGTTTTCTTGTATTCCACGATATACTGCTGCAACTCTTTGTTGAAACTCATTAGCAGATACTTCGTTTTCTAATAAACTAACAAATCTATCTTGCAATATATTAAGTGATGTAGCTCTAGGTATGCCATACTCTGCAAGTGTACCTATGTACGAATCTTCTAATGCAAAGTAAGTAACCTCATCATATCTAATCTGTCCTCGTTCTGTTTTGTTACCAGGAAATATATTGTCATAGTTAGGGTCTTGTCTTGTCTGGCTAATAGCTTGTTGAGGATCGCCTGTGCTTTCCCAGTAGCCTACAAACAACTGTATAAAACTATCAGGTAAGCCTGGATATAATGCTCTAGCTTTTTGTAACAATTCTTCCATTATGTATTAGCTCCTAATTGTGGTGCAATCTGTCCTTGCCCTATGCTTCTTTGTAAATCATTTAACGCTTGGTCTTGCACTCTTTCTATACCTTGGTCTATACCTTTTTCTCTCAATGTAGTATATGCTTTCTCTATGTCATTGTCTTGTACCATCTTTATAAACCAGTCTTGTGTTTCATCTATTTCTTGACCCCACACTTGATTGACTAAGTTTTTATAAGGTTGCACAATATCATTGTAAGTCAAAGTAGGATTTGTGTAATTACCAAACATAGCAAGTCTTTGTTGTTCTAAGTATGCTTTTAGCTGTTCTTCTGCATCAGGATCAGACCTAAGTTGTCCTGCTTTTTCTGCAATCTCTGTATCACTAGCGTTACCAAGTGATGGACCTAAGTATCTTCTATATAAATCTCTAACTGTCTTTTCTCCTACAGTCAATCTATCTAGTGTACCTACGCCTACACCTTCTATAAAGTTCACCATACCTGTATCTCTAGTACCTGGTTTGTAAGGGTCAGCAAGTAAAGCTATTTGTTGATCTGTATAAACCTGTGTCCACATACCTGTTACAGCTTTCTCTGCTACCCAATTAACTAAAGCATCAGGTGGACTTGCAATACCATTTGCTTCCATAGCAATCTTGACTTCTATCTGCTTATCTTGTATATCTTGATTAGCTTGTTCTGGTTGTGTAAGTAATGTTGTAAGCCAAGTCTTTTGTGCAGTAGTAGATTTTCTATACCAGTCTGAACCTTCGTATCTTACTTGCGTAGTTTCTGGTGTCCATTGTTCTAGTGCTTGTTCTGCTAAAAACTCTATAGCTTCTTGTTGATAAGTAATACCTGTGTTAGGGTTTATTTCTGTATCATTAAGCCAAGGGTTTACTCTTTTACCAGCTTCAAAGTTTTCTGTAAATCTAATAAATGGGTGTTCTACATCATCTGTTAGTTCATCTGTACCACCGACAATAATGCCATACTGGTTTAAATCTTCTAGTGATCCAAGAGATACATTTATCTGTGGACTTGCACCTTCTGTTAATATTCCTGCTTCAAAGACATCATTACCTAATACTTCATACAACATAAAGATTGGATTACCATTGTAAAGTTGTCCATATGCACCAGGTACTTCGTAACCTAAAAAGAGTTGCCCACCTGCTTCTATCAATATAGAGTTCTGTGGTACATTGTTAAACTCATTAAGTTTGTCAGATACTACTTGTCCTGGTCCTACTTCTTCTGTACCTTCTACAGTAAACTCTGGGTCAGCACCTGCACCAGCAGTTCCTGGTTTTACTCTTGACCAACCTGCTGCTTCGTATAAACTAAAGTCAGATTCAAGTATTTGTTTTTCTTGACCATCTTTGTATATAGTTATAGTTGCTTCATCATCTAGTATTACAACTTCTGTTGCTTTAGGGTCAGGATCAGGGTCGCCTATTTTACTAACACCTGGGTTAAATCCTCTACCTGGTGGGTCATCAAACTTATATTCGTAACCTTCGTTACTTTCTCCTCTAGGTCCTAACTGACCTATAGCGTTGTAAGCTAAATCAGGTTCTGTTGTTTCTGTACCACCTGTACCACCTGGTGCTGTTGGTATGGTATTCTGATTGTTTTGTTGTGTTTCTTCATCACCTTTAGCATCTCCTATACTTGCTACAGTTTCTCCTGTTTGCACATCAACCATAGAATTACTAAAAGCATCATATCTTAATGTTCCATACTTATCTATCCACCAATCACTAAATACATTTTCTCCTGGTTTTCCTAATGCTGCATCTATAAAAGCATCTGCTGATCCACCTACATCTGGTTCTACAATATCATATAAAGCATTTAGTCCAGCACCAAATACTTCTTCCATAGCAACACCTATAGCTTTTCCTGTAACTCCTGCTGCTGTTGCTGCTAAATTTAAAAAACTACCTAATCTAGCTGCAACACTATTATCTGCGTTCATCATTTCAATCCACGCAGTTCCTATAGATTTAGTTAATTTGCCATAATCCTCTGATGTAAATAATCCATTATTAATTCTGCTTTGTGCTCTATTTAATGCACTACCAAATGCTGTATTTGTTATACCTAATTCTGCATTTATTTTATCTACTTCATATGATGTTGCATCTGCACTAATAGAAGGACCAAACTCTATACCTGCTAATAAATCATTAAATGTTTTGCCACCTGTTATTGTTTGTCCAGTTGCTTCTTCTGGTGTTCTAAAAAACAAACCAGAATCTAACATACCTTGTACTGCATCTGGATCAATACCAATAATTGGTTTTCCATCTTTGTCGTACAATACTGATGTATTGTTAGCTTCTTCTGGTGTTCTAAAAAATAAACCAGAAGCTATCATATCATCTACAGCATCAGGGTCAATGCCTGTTACTGGTTTCCCTTTTTTATCATATAAAGTTACAGTTGTTTTAGTTGTAGTAGGGGGTTCTATGCCTAATATAAAACCTACTTCACGCCTTCTTTTATTTAATTCATCTTGCCCTTTAGCTGCATCTATATATTTAGTAGCTGCACCTCTAGTTAGAGGTCCTATAAGACCATCTAATGGACCAGGGTCAAAACCTGCATTTTTAAGTAAAGTTTGTGCGTTTCTGACATCATCTTTGCCAGATACTTTTGGTTTATCATCTGTTTTATCAGTATCTACAACAACTTCTTCTTCTTGTGTATCTACGCCTACTTCTTCTAGTTTTTCTTTGACATCTGCTTGATCTACTGGTTTACCAGCACCTGTTAAACCTTTGTTGTCACCCTGTCCAGGTGGTTTATCGTAAAGATATGTTGCTTGTGCATCAGTTAAATTAGGATCAGGGTTTCTACTACCTTTAGGTCCTTGTTGTCCAAGTAAGTTATATGCCATTACAAATCCCTTCTAACTTGCGTAATAAGTTTTGCATCTTCATACATACCTGCTTGTTTAGGTACTTGTGATTGAAAATCTGCTTTAGTATTCATAGGAAATTTTTTCCTACCACCATCACTCATAGCATTGGTTATAACATCTAATACTGTTGCTGCCTCTTTACTAACTATTTCTTCTGGTTTGTATGTACCACCAAAACCAGCACCAAAGTCTGGTAAATTCATAGCTGCAATATCTTTATCTATTTTTCCATAAAGTTCTATTTGTTCTTTGTAATGTTGCATAGCTTTGTTTACATAATCTCCAATAGTTGTACCTGTACTATCTTGAATGTTTATTACTGATTCTATGCCGTTTTGTTTAGCTTCAAATGCAGTAGTCCTACCTGCAAAGTGTGCAATAGCTGCAAGTTCCCAAGAACCTAGGTCATTGTAGTTTTTATTAAACCAGTATCTTGCAACTGCATCTTGTACTCTAGGATCGTTTATGTCTGCATCAGGATAACCTGCATTTGATGAATACCAATCCCAGTATTTTGTCAAGAATTGATATGCACCTACAGCACCATCAGCATTAGTTTGTGTATAATCTATTTTTCCACCACCTTCTGTAAGTGCTATTGCTAATCTAAATGCTTGTAGTTCTCTTGATTCAGCCACGCTATCTCCTTGTACCGAGGATAGTACCAAGCATATTACGACCAGTTGTTTGAATATCAGCATTAGCTTGTAACCTATCTTTCTCTTTCTGTATTAAGTTGTTAAAGTTTTCATACAATCTACCTGTAGGAGATACTTCCTGTAATCCTGTTTCTGCAACAACTCCTTGTATATCTTTAGTTCCTATGTTACCTGTTTCTAATTCTTCAACAGTAGGACCTAATGCAAGTTCTTGTAACTCTGATTGTTGTTGCGATTGTAATGTTGCATCTGCATAAAACTGTTCTGCTAATAATTTTAATTCATAACCTTTTGGTTGTCTGCCTAAATTTTCTGTAAATAAGTTTCTAATTCTTGTAGATACTTCTGAATAATCAGGTGGTAAATAAACAGATACTTCTTCTCCACTAGGTAGTGGTTCGTTCTGATACAAAAGTAATGCTTCATTCCAAGCAATATCTTTTTCTCCAGATTTAACACCTATTCTGTTTTGTCTGCCTAATACTAATCTCATAGCACTAGCAGTAGCAGAATCAAAGTCACCTGGTGTAAAACCACCTCTAGCTAACAATCCACCTTGTATTAATCTAGCCTGTAACGCATATAAGTCCTCTACTGGTAAATTAGCAAAGATATTATATTCATCACCTTCTCTATAAAAGTCTGTGTCAGCAGGATTTCTTGGTGTATAGCTACTAGGTAAACCACCAATAATGCCTGGTAATGCTTCTGCACCAAAACCAAATAAACCTGATATGTCATCTAATGGATCAGCACCTGCATCTAAACCTGCACTAATTAAAGCACTATTTACTTTTGCAGCAGGTATGCCTTTAGTAATAGCAAATGCTTGTACATCATCTACTGTACTCATTAGCTTCATTTGTTGTATATCATCTTCAGTTAAAAGAGGATTTTGACCTGCTAATGTGTCTTGTTCAACTATTGCTTGTACTAACTTGTCTATATCATTCATTAAAAACCTAACAATTCTGCATCTGATACTTCTTCTCTTAGTTCATTTTCTAAAATACTGTTGTATAGAGGACCAAATTCAGGGTACTCTAATATTAGTTTAGTCGCTAAATCTCGTAAGTATTGTCTTGCTTTTACTAATTCTCTGTTAGTTCTTATAGATGATGGTGCATATCCTCTCTTGATACCTTCTGCAACAATCTTGTCATATGCTTGTCTGTATTTACCATAAGCAATAGCAGCATTATTATCTTTTAGTTTATCTATAGGTGTATAGTCTGCTTTTATCCAGCCTTGTTTAAAACTAGATGTACGATCTGGCAAGTATGTTTGACCACCCATTTCTTGTAATAAAAAGTCTGTATCTGGTTTATCTACCTCAAAACCTGCATCTTGTCCATAACCCCAGTACTGTTGCATTAACTGTGATTGCTTTGTCCATTTAAGTAACTGTGCAGTTTTAGTGTTTGTATTCATAAGGGTTACTCCACCTACTTTTGTATTACGCAAAAAGTTTTCGTAAGCAATAGAACCTAATAATCTGTTTTTAGCTAATATCCATTGTTCAGGTGTTCTTGGTGCTAATGTACCTTCTTCTAGTGCATTAAGGTAAGCATCATAACTAAACTCATTATCTACATCTGTTGGTGTTAAGTAAAATGCAGTAGAGCTAAAGTCCTCATACAAATCTTCATTATTTCTTGCCCATTCAGAACTAAATACTGTTTGTGGTCTAGCAACTACAGACCTAGATTTAGATGTTAGCATAGCAGTAGGATCAACGCCAAACTCTTGTATAAATCTCTGTGTTGCTCCATAATCATCACCATCAGCAGCAGCTTTATAATCTCTGTATGTATCTGCTAACGCTTCTACAAATAAGGACTTACCTGACTTTTCTGTAACTGACCACAATGGAGATGCAGCACCTGATGGACCTATTAACTGTGATGCACCTCTAATAATAAATATTTTTTGTGCGTAATTAGTTGCAAGTTTTAATCCTTCTTCTGCACCTTCTGGTGTACTGTCATCAATAGCACCTGCATATATTAATGCTTTGTATGTATCTATAACAGTATTGTTAAATAATCTATTTAGTTCTGGACTGCTTGTACCACCTTTTTTGTATGCTTGGTAAAACTTTTTAAGCCAAGCAGGAAATGGAACTGCACCTTCTAATAAATTTCTTGGTGGTGCAAAGTCACCAAATAAAAATTGATTTATCGCACCTTCTTCAGGAAAGTTTTTTCTAAAATAACTAGCAGGTACTCTAATAATTGGACCTATACCTGGCATTATATCTGCAACTAAGTTAATAGATGATATATATACAGGGAATGATGCTTCTACACCTGTGTCTTGTAATTCAGGAAACATATGTTTTTGTATAAGACCTGTACCAGGATATGCAAACACTTCCTCACCATTTACAGGATTAGTGTAAAAGAAACCTCTTTGTCCTGTTGGGTCTGCTAATGGGTTAGGCTCACTACCACTTTGCACTAGCTTGTTAAGGTTTACTAAGTTTTTACCACCTGCTTTACTTGTAATGTCTGACCAAGTTTTAAATATTTCAAGGTATGCTTCTAAGAATGGAAATGCAAATCTAAGTGAATCTCCTACTACAGTTCGTTCTGATATATCATAAAGTAATTTTTTTGTCTGTGTCAAGGCATCAGAAGCAATCATCTTATCGTATATCTGTACATCTGTAATAGCTTCTTTAGGTCCAGAATATCCTGCACTATTTATTTTTTTCAAGTAGCCATCAAGTATTGGGTCATACTGTGTAAATTCTTTTAATGATTTGTTTGCAATTTGTACCATTTCATCTCTAGCATCTTTACCTAAAAACTCTATAGTTTCTGATACACGCTTCCAGTACAATCTTCTAAAAGCAGGTGATCTTGATAATTTGTTAGTCTGTAATGACATCAATACTTGGAAAGCATTGTTTATTGTTTTCTCATACAAACCTTCTACTTTAAATGTTGGATCAACAAAACCTCTAGTTATGCTTGGTAATTCATCATAATAAGTTCCTATAAAAGCATTAACTAAATCATCTTGTGCTTCTTTAAACAATGGTGCAACTATTTTTAAATCTTCATCTGTTATTTTGCCTTTTATGTAATCATCTGCAATTTGTTCAAAATCTTTATCGCCTATTTTCTTTTTAACTTTATCTGCTTTAGCTTTGCTTTTAGCAATAGCAGCAGTTGCAAAGAAATCCATTTGTTTACCATTAGTAGTTACAAACTTACCTTTGTTAGCTACCATTTCTAATAATTGCTGACTAGCAGAATCTTGTACCCAGTTCAAAGCACTTGTTGCTTCATCTGCAACTACTTTGCCACCAAGTCCTTGATTTACATTTGCTCTAAGATAATATACATACTCTAATGCAACCTCATCAGACTGTAATGCTTTATGAAATGGATGTGATTGTTCTCCTACAACTTTTTCTAATCTTTCTCGTAAATCTTTATTTTTTAATCTATCTGCAAGTAATCTAAATTCTTGTTGTTTTTGTAATGGTGTTAAACCAGATGCTTCTATTCTTGCAATATCTACAGCCACATCATCATTAATCATTTGATATATAGTTCTGATAACTGCTGGGTTGTAATCTGTTTCTCCCTTACCTACAGTTCTCCATCTACCAGGATTAACTACTTTTCTTCTCATAGTTCTAACATTGTTTAATCCTGTCAAAGCATCATTGTGTGCTAAATCTGATGCAAAAGAACCTCCTGCTGCTTCTCCTGGCAATAAAGGATCAACACCTTTTCTTAATTTACCACCATCCTCTGCACCAACAGAACGACCAAACATTCTAGCTACTATCTGTATAGGTGCTAGTGGTGCAAATGATAATCCTCTTGATACAAGTCGTAACTGTTCTTCACCAATAACTTTTACAGTCCAAGCAGGTTTTAATAAAGCAAGTGGTTTAAATATGTCAGAGTTGTACCAATCTAAGAATTGTATAAACGCTTCTGATTTTTCTCCACCTATTTGATCTACTAGTTTTGTCATATTACCTTGTAAGTTTTTTGTCATCTGATTAGATGCTTTTATAACTTTATTAAGTTCTGGTAAATATATTGTGTTGTTTATTTGTGTGCTAAACAAAGCTCTTGAAACACTATTAGCATCTTTAGGACTAACACCATTGGCTTTTAAAACTTCATTAATTGGAAATTTATTACCTTGACCATCTATTCCATAAACACCTTTGTTCATATCAGCAGCAATATTTGCATCATCAGAAAACTGCCTAGATATTTTAGTAGCTTGTTTTGCTACAGATTCTTTAACGCCTGAATCTATTAGTGCTTTATAAAAATCTCCTTCAAGCCAATCTGCTACAACTTTATTTAAACTTGCACCTATGTCACCACCTTTACCATAAGCATCTATTGCATTGTTTAATAATTTATTTGCTAAGTTAGTTCCTTCTGCTGATTCTTTTAAGAATGCTTTAGATTGTAAACCAAATCTATATAAATCTTGTAATGCAGAAGCAGGGTCATTAGCATCTACTAATCTACCAAAAGAAGGTGCAAAATATAATTGCAATCGTTTTTGTAAACCATTACCTCTAATAACTTCTGGTACATACATATTAGATGCTTCTATAAGCCTTGCTGATCCAACACCTTCTGCTTTATCTAAACCATCTTTGATTACTTTTTGTGATAAAAAGTTGTCTAGTGCTACTTCTGCTCGTTTGTCATAGGTAGTTAAGTTTTCATCTTTAATTAATTTTTTAAGGTCTGCATAAAAATTAGCATCTGTAATAGATTGTTTAGTACGAGTTATTATTTCAAAAGGATTGTCTGCATTTTCAAATAATAACTTTTTAAAATCTTTACCTTTGCTACCTGCAAGATATTGTTGTAATGTTGGTCCGTGAAATGTACTTCTTATACCTTTAGTAATTACACCTGCATCATCTAATACTTCTGTAACCTTAAACATTTTACTTGCTTGTCTTGCTTGACCTACACCTAGTGTTACCCAGTTTTCTGGTGATGCTATTTGAAATCCAAAGTCTAATGCACCAGTAGCAAACTGTGCTTGTTTAGTACCTGGTTCGTATAGTTCATATCCACCTAATTCCTGAAATACTTTTCTACCAGGAGATACAGATGGATTAAGTCCTGCGTTTTTAAATTGCTCACCTAACTCACCTTGAAACTGTACAATGTTTTCTGCTGTTTCTCTAGCTTCTACATCTATTTGTTCACCTAATACATTATCTAAAACATATTGCCTTGCTTGTATTGGGTCGTAACCTGATGCAACTAATCTTTTGTATTCATCTGTATCAGATGGATCAGTAGATAGTTTTAACCAACCTCTACCTAAATCAAAGTTTTCACCTGACCTTATTGCTTCTAACATTCTTGGTGTTCTTAATGTTCCTTTAACTGCTTGTTTATAAGCATCACTAAATGACATATCTGGGTTTTGATCTTGTAATTCTTCTGCTCTAGCTAATGCAGGAAATATAGCTTCGTATATATCTACAAATCCAGTAACAGCACCTCTAACTGTAGGTTTTAGTATATTGTCTATAGGACTACCTATAACTTGAAAAAATCTATTGTTCTTTACTTGTTGTGCTAATGGATTTTCACTAACAAATCTTTTTATTTTATTAAACTGTGTTTCTCTTTGTAGTTCTATTTTCTTAGCAATATCAGTTAATCTATTGTCGTTAAAACCTAAACCCATTTTTGCAGCAGCAGCAATAACACTAGCTGGTAAATTAGGATAAGAGTTTGCAATACTTGCTGCTCTTTCAGCTTCTTCTTGTGATACTACTGGAGATAAATCTTGTTTAGTTTTTAATTCTTGTTGGAAGTTGTCATCAAACAAGTCATCATCAAAACCAAAATTTTTAATGACCATTAGTCAAAATCCACCAACTGAAGTAATGCAGTATCACCTGTCATAGCATACATTTGATATAACAAATCATTTACATTTTGTTGTGGTGGTTGCACAGGTCCTGGTCCTGGACCAAAATCTAATCCTGCTGTTACAGGTTCTGTTGGTCTTTGTGTTGAACCAAATACATCTATATTTGGCATAGGTCTAGGTTGTGCTTGTGGCATTGTATCTTTAGGTAATGGTGCAGCCTGTTGTTGTTCTGTTAATGCTTTTTGTTCTCCATACTCTACGCTAGGTATTCTACGAACAGCTTGTGTGTTATCATTAAAATTTCTAGCAGCAGGTGGTACATTTAAAGCTCTCCTATTAGTGCCTCTATTGCTGTTACTCCTCGTTGCCATCTTGCTCCTCATCATCATAAAACATAAATGTAGAACTTATAATCATATAGCCAAAAGGAAAAGCTAAAGGTGGCATTTGATCGTGAAACATTCTAGGTTGGAATACTTCTTCCTCTAATAAAATATCATCACACAATTCATCAACATCATATAAAGAATTATGTACAATATCTGCAAACTGTTTGTTTATTGACATTATCCACCCATACCTTGTAATAACTGTGCTATGCCTGGTGGAGCACCCTGTGGTGGTAGGGAAGCTCCTCCAAGCAATTCTTGTTCTGCTTCAGGTATTGCAGGTTCTTCTGCTGTGTAAAATTTATCTAAAATACTTTGCATATCATCTGGCTGTTTTCTTATCTGTATAACAGCCATAGTTGCTTTAGGATCGCCTTGTTGTGCCTGTGCTAGTAAAGAATCAAATAANACTTTCTCTGCTTTTTCTTTTGTAATTCTACTGTTTACAGTTGTAAGGTTATCTAACCCATCAAGGTTCTCTTGTAGTGTNTGTGTGTCTATGATACCTGCCTGTANTAATTGCAGCCCTGTTACAATNTTCTGTGGCTCATCATATCCAGCCATAGCACCATACACTCTGCGTGTCTTGTATGCACCTTGTATATCTTTTNCTGGGTCATACTTTTCGCTAAAGAACTGATTGTTGTAATAACCAGATANGTCTTTAGCTTTACCACCATACATTTTCTGATCCCACTCTAATCTNTTAGAATCAATCATNTCTATAGCATCAGCCATAACTGTATGATATTCTCTAATCATTAGTGACATACTTGCACCTAATTCTTCTAATCCTCTACCTGTTGCAAAGCTAAGTGGGCTTTGTGAATCATCAGA
>FUFK010065209.1_pt1 | contig 12053 bp, 11 predicted proteins | sample 1021851 | NCBI WGS metagenome assembly FUFK01 (sample SAMEA51879418, study PRJEB19060) | metagenome
TTTGATGTTGAAGAACAACAATATGGAAATATTATCGCTGGATTTGGTTATTCTCAATTTGGATTTTCCTTCAACTTTAATGTGCAACAACAAAACTTTTTAGGTAGTGGAAATACTGTAGGTATTGGAGCTCAAGTTAGTGACTACTCAACTAATATCTTTTTGCAATATGAAAATCCGTATTACACAGTAGATGGAGCTAGTAGAGGTTACTCACTAAATTTCAGAGAATTTGATTACTCTTCATTNGGTTTGACTGACTACAATACAGCAAGCTANGGTGCTTCAGTGAGTTTTGGTTTTCCAATATCAGAAATACAGAGGATAGGATTTAATATAGCAGCAGATCANACTGAACTACAGTCTGGCTCATTAGCTTCTCGTGAGATCCTTGATTTTCTCGAGAGTGAAGGTGATATTTTTGACACATTAAAGCTACAAGCTTTTTGGACAAGAGCTACTTTGAATAGAGGTATATTTCCAACAGATGGTACTTTAAATCAAGTATCTGTACAGACTACTGTTCCTGGATCCTCACTAAATTACTTTAGATTAGACTATAAAAATGAATTCTATCAGCCTATAAATGANGAGCTGATATTCAAAGTAGCTTCAAGAATTGGCTATGTAGANTCATTTGGAGACAGTGAAGTACCACCATANTTTGAGTATTTCTATGCTGGAGGTCCNTATTCAATCAAGGGTTATGAGACAAATAGTCTNGGACCAAGGATAACACCTGTNCCTTGTTACTCTTATGTCTCNGCAGAAGACTATTGCCCACCACTAATAGATAATAATTTTGATGGTGAGCCTGANGCTCCTTACTATAATCAGTATGCTNCATATGGANTTAATAGACCAATTGGGGGTAATGTTTTANTAGAGACAAGCNTAAACTTAATCTTTAAAGTACCTTTTATTGAAGANCAAAGCCAATTTAGAACAGCATTCTTCGTTGATTTAGGAAATGTCTTCTCAACATTCTGTTATAACTATCAAACTCAGTGTTTTACACCTAATTTTGAAGATCTTAGAGGATCATATGGGCTTGGTGGGTCAGCAATTACTCCATTTGGACCTATAAGTGTTTATTTTGCTGTACCATTCAACAACGACCCATTAGATAGAACAAAACGATTTGAATTTACAGTCGGTAATAAGTTCTAAAAAATGTCGATTCTTTCACAAAAGTCATATAAAATAGCGAAACTTAAGGATTTATTATGAACAAANTAAAAGTNTTATTTNTAACATTANTGCTNNNAGCNTTNTCAGCNCCNATCANTGCCAAAATNGTNGTNCTNAATGCNGAAGTAGCNATGNTNAGCACNCAATTTGCNCAAGANGNATTTAAAAATCTTGANGAAGANNCNNGNTTTATTGCNGATAGAGAAAGNNTAGAANTNCTTCAAGCAGAAGGACAAGCANTNGTNGAAAAATTTCAAAAAGATCAAGAANTTTTATCTGATGAAGAAAAATTAGATNTNCAANANCAANTNCANGATAANCAANCAGATATTCANTTNNTATCNAATAANCTTCAAACAAAAGCCCAAGAAGTNCAACAGCAAGTNGTNGGNNCTNTAACACCNACNTTTCANAANGTGNTAGGNGAANTAATNGCNCAAAAAGAATATGAAATGATAGTTGCTCCAGGNGCTTTGCTTTATGCAGATCCTGATTTAGACATTACTGAAGAGGTTATAGCNTATCTAGATAATGCTTTGACCGAAAAGTCTGAATAGTAGTAACCTATCTGAATGGAATCAATTACTCTAGAGAAGTTAGCTAAATTATTAGGTGGAACTCCTCTAGGGTCATTTGATCTTAAATTANNAAATCTACAAGANTCCAANGTGTGCGATGAGCACTCAATCTGTTATTTAAAAGACCAAAAATTTATANCTACTCTAAGTAATAAAGCNGGAGCAGTNATTACTACTCAAGAATTNGCANATCAGNTANATAATAAAAACTTGATTGTTGTTGAAGATCCTTATTTTGCTTATGCAAATGCATCAAAGGTCTTTTTTGAAAAATATAAAAATGAAAATGAATCTAAAGNATCAGTCTTTGGAGAAAATGTTGTTATTGGAAAAAATTCTGTAATAAATTCAAATTGNANGATTGGAAACAATGTCATCATTCATGACAATGTTTCAATTTATTCACGTACGACAATAGACGACAACTGTATTATTCATTCTGGTACAGTCATTGGTTCTGATGGTTTTGGATATGCACCATCAACTGATGGATGGAATAAAATTGAACATCTTGGCGGTGTAGTAATAGGAAAAAATGTTGAAATAGGTGCTAAATCTGCTGTAGATAGAGGAGCCTTGGGGAATACTGTTATAGAAGATGGTGTTAAAATCGATAACCACGTTCATGTAGCACACAATTCACATATTGGTGAAAATACAGCTATAGCTGGTCAATCAGGTATGGCAGGATCCGTGAAGATTGGCAAAAATTGTCAGATTGCAGGACAGGTTGGAATAGTTGGCCATATAGAAATAGTCGATAACGTTATAGTTATGGCAAAAACTCTTGTTACAAAATCTTTAAAGGAACCTGGCGTCTATAGCGGAGTTATGCCAATACAAGAGCACAAAGATTCACTGAAATTTATCGCAAAAATAAAAAAATAATGGACAATAAAGAAGTAAGAAAACTCCTTCCTCATAGAGAACCATTCCTTTTTATTGATGAGGTAATAGAGGTCAATAATGAATTTATAGTAGCTAAAAGGTTTGTTTCACCTGATGAAGACTTCTTCAAAGGCCACTTTCCAAATTTTCCTATAATGCCAGGTGTTCTAGTATTAGAGGCAATGGCGCAAAGCAGCGCATTGCTTGGATCACATATTATGAGTCAGTCCGCAAATGAAAAATCAATTTATTTGTTATGCGGTGTTGAAAAAGTAAGATTCAAGAAAAAAGTTTTACCAGGCGATACATTAATATTCAAAGCATCTGTAATAAGTTCAAAAAGAGGAATCTGGAAGTTCAAATGTTCTGCACATTCTGAAGAAGAATTAGTTTGTGCAGCTGAAATCTTGTGCGCGGACAGAAGTTTAAATGAGTAACATACACCCAACAGCAATNATAGACGCGTCAGCATCAATACATGAAAGTGTAGTAATAGGGCCCTATTCAGTAATTGGACCTGATGTTGTTATTGCAGAGGACTGTNANCTGAAATCCCATGTTGTCTTGCAAGGCCCTACAAATATTGGTCCTGGAAATAAATTCTTCTCATTTTGTGTAATTGGAGAAGATACCCCCGATCTGAAGTACAAGGGAGAAAAATCTAGTCTTGAAATTGGAAAAAACAATGTATTTAGGGAATTTTGTAAAGTACATAGAGGAACAGAAGTTGATTTAGGGTACACAAAAATAGGTGACGACAATCTAATAATGCCTGGAGTTATGATAGCTCACGATTGTGTAATAGGTAATGGAAATATTTTGGTTGATAATTCAGCGCTTGCGGGACATGTCCAGCTAGGTGATCATGTAACCTTAGGTGGTTACACACTTATTCATCAATTCTGCAAGTTAGGGTCTTACTCTTTTACAGGTCTATCCGCTCACATAACAATGGACGTTCCAGCCTTCACAAGAGTTGCAGGGACACCAACAAAACAAGCAGGATTAAATACTATTGGTTTGGAAAGAAAAGGATTTACAAAAGAAGAAATTATGAATCTTAAAAAAGCTTATAAAATTTTCTTTAGAGAGGGTTTAAAAGTTGACGAAGCACTAGAAAAAATCGAACAAGAATGTTTATCTGATGACAAATTAAAGATATTTATCGATTCAATCAAACAAGCAACGAGAGGAGTCTTAAGATAATTGAAGATAGGTATTGTTTCAGCTGAACCATCTGGTGATTTGCTGGGATCAAAAATTCTTTCAAAAATAAAAGAACATTTTCAGAATATTGAAGTTATAGGAGTAGGTGGTGGTCCTCTTGAAGAGCATAATCTATCAACAGATAGAGAGATGCTCGAAATTATGGGGCTTGTTGATCCAATTCTTAATTTCCAAAAAATAGTAAATTATAGAAATGACCTCATTGAAACTTTNATCAATGAAAAAATAGACATTTTTATTGGAATTGATGCGCCTGATTTTAATTTTGAGATACATAAGAAATTACAAAAAAAAGGTATTAAAACTGTCCACGTCGTTTGTCCATCTGTTTGGGCTTGGCGACCTGGTAGAGTAAAAAAATTCAAGCACGTTGACTACATGCTCTGTTTATTTCCTTTTGAGCTTGAATATTGCGCTAACGTAAAAAAGCAAGCTTTTTGTATAGGCCATCCTTTATTAGAAAAGCAATCTGCTTTTGAGTGCAATGATAAAGAAAACATAATATGCATAATGCCAGGCAGCAGAAGATCAGAAATTCAACATAATCTAGAAGTTATGATTGATGGTTTTAATCAATTTAATTTTGAAGAAAAATATCAAGCAATAATACCTATTTATAAAGAAGACGACAAATATCTGATACAGCACAAAATTCAAGGCCATAAGCATATTACACTTGCTAACGCAGAATCATCCGAAATTTTAAAAAAAGCGAAAGCAGCTGTCGTTTGTTCAGGCACAGCAACCCTTGAAGCTCTTTTAGCTGAGGTACCAACTACTGTAATTTATAAAACGAATTGGTTTAACCACCTAATTCTTAAAAATTTGATGAAGAGTGAATTTGTTAGTATTCCAAATATTGTTGCAGATGAAGAAATATTTCTAGAATTAATCCAAACCAATGCCAGCTCAGAGAATATTGCACATGATCTTAATTCAAACATGGCAGATTATGAATTTAGAAAAGAAATGATTCAAGCGGTTAAAGCAAAATTAGAGAAACCCAACTTAGACTCTTTTTGTAATAGGCTTTATGAAGATTGCAGGAGTTGATGAGGTTGGTATTGGTTGCTTAGCAGGACCATTAGTAGCAGCAGCAGTAATATTTGGAAATAATAAGTCAGAATATCTTTTTAAAGATTCAAAAAAAACATCTCAAAAGAACAGAGCTATACAAGCCAAGTATATAAAAAGAAATTTTTATGTAGGACTTGGTGTGGCTTCACCTAGTGAAATTGATGAATTAAATGTTTTAAAAGCTTCTCATCTTGCTATGATTCGAGCTGTTGCAAACCTGCCTGTTGCACCGAAAAAAATCATAGTTGATGGAAGTCATGTCCCCCATGGTTTAAAAAATGCTGAAGCAATAATAAAAGGCGATGAACACCATCAAGAAATTGCAGCAGCTTCAATAGTGGCTAAATGCTTTCGCGATCAACTCATGTCTAATTATGCTAAAGAATATGCAGGGTATTTTTTTGAAAAAAATAAAGGTTACCCAACAAAAGATCATAAAAATGCTATTAATTATTTAGGATTATCAAACATTCATAGAAAAAGTTTTAAAATTTAATGATGTCTAATTTTATTCATCTGCAAACAAAATCCCATTACAGTATTTCTTGTGGACTGCCAAAGACAAATGAAATTGTAGATAAAGCCATAGAAGCAGGTATGAAAGCTGTTGCACTTGCTGATAAAAATACTTTTTTTGGGTTGGTAAAGTTCTATAACTATGCCTTAAGCAAGGGCATTAAACCAATTTGTGGAGTAGATTTCGATGTCAAAGTTAACAATGGCTATACAAACTTAATTCTTTTAGCAAAAAATAAAAAAGGTTTAGAGAAGCTCTTTAAGCTTAGTACAGAATCATTTGTACAATCAGGATCAGAAAAAAGATCAATACCTGAAAAAGATATACTCAATGACGCAGATAATCTTGTCTGCATTATTCCCACATCATCAAACAATTTAAGAAACCTTGCTCTAAAAAAAGATGAGGATTCGATTGTTAATTTGTATGCAAAATACCAAAAGGCTTTTACTGAAAATTTATTTATTGGCGTATCAAACTTTTCAGCGAATGGTTATGATCCTGCTGCGGCTTTTGCTTGCAATACAGCCAAAAAAAACAATATTTCAGTTGTAGCAATNAATGATGTACTTTTTTTAGAAAAAGAAGATCATCTAGCGCATCAAGCTAAGGTAGCTATTAATAATGCAACCTTACTNAAAGATGAAATTGATAATCCAAATGTCTCAAGTGAGCAATATTTTAAAACTGAAGAGGAACTTACCAAATATCATGAGTTAGAGCCTCTAAGAAATACTTTTGAAGTTGCTAAATTATGCAATGTATTTCTTGAGGAGGGGCAATATTATCTTCCTTCCTATGAGGTACAAGAGAATAAATCGTTGTCAGAACATTTGGAAGATCTTTCTCGAAACAAACTTAAAGAATATTTAGACCAACATAATGATTTAGATAAAAACTTATATCAGGAAAGATTAGAAAAAGAACTAAAAATTATCACCGAAAAAGGATATCCAGGTTATTTCTTAATTGTCATGGACTTTGTCAAATGGGCAAAAGGTCAAGAAATACCAGTTGGGCCTGGTAGAGGTTCTGGAGCAGGTTCCTTAGTTGCTTATATGTTATCTATAACTGCCTTAGACCCATTGGAGCATGGATTACTTTTTGAGAGATTTTTAAATCCTGAAAGAATGTCATTACCAGATTTTGATATAGATTTTTGCATTGAAGGTAGAGATAAAGTTATTGAATATGTTCAAAATAAATATGGTGTTGAGTCTGTAGCGCAAATAGGAACACTTGGTACAATGGCTGCCCGAGGTGTAACAAGAGATGTAACAAGAATTCTGGGCAAGCCTTATGGTTTTGGTGACATGATCGCTAAAATGATCCCTCTCACACCAGGCATAAAGCTCACTGAAGCCATAAACGAATCGCCTGAATTGCAACAAATTAGAAAAGAGAATGAAGAAGCTGCTGAGGTTTTAGACTTATCCCTAAAACTTGAAGGATGTGCAAGAAGTATTGGTAAACACGCTGCAGGAGTTGTAATCGCGCCAAATGATATACACGAATTTACACCATTGCACTACGATTTAGAAACTAATTCGATGGCAACACAATTAGATATGTATGATGTTGAAGAAGTTGGTTTGGTGAAGTTTGATTTTTTGGGTCTTAGAACTCTAACGGTCATCAATAATGCTGTGAAATCCGTTCAAAATATTAATCCTGATTTCAACCTAGATGACATATCTTATGAAGATCCCAAAGTTTTCAATTTATTGAGTTCCGGCAAAACGAAAGGGATTTTTCAACTCGAATCAAGTGGCATGATGGACTTAATAAAACGGCTGAAGCCTGAAAATTTCTCGGACATTACTGCGCTTGTAGCACTTTACCGACCGGGGCCACTTAATTCTGGTATGGCAGATGATTACATCAATAGAAAAAATGGGAGAGAAAGCATTGCCTATCAACATCCTGCTTTAAAGAAAGTTCTCAACGAAACATATGGTGTTTTTGTTTACCAAGAACAAGTAATGGAAGCAGCTCAAGTTTTAGCTGCCTACTCTCTTGGTGATGCAGATAATTTGAGAAGAGCCATGGGTAAGAAAAAAGCTGATGTAATGGAAGCGGAAAAGAGCGTTTTTGTAGATGGTTGTGAAAATAATAGTATTGGTAAGAAAAAGGCAAATGAGATTTTCGATAATATTGAAAAATTTGCTGGTTATGGTTTTAATAAATCTCATTCCGCAGCCTATGCATTAATAGCTTATCAAACTGCCTTTTTAAAAACTCATTATCCTTCCCATTTTATCGCTTCAGTATTGTCTTCAGAGCAGGATAAGACAGATAAACTTGAACCACATGTAAAAGATTGTGCAATTATGGATGTAACAATCCTAGCACCAAATATTAATAGTTCTCACTCTACATTTATGGTGAATGAAAAGGACGAAATTGAATATGGTTTAGCTGCCCTTAAAGATGTAGGAAGAAAATTTGTAGAAGAAGTTTGTGAAGAAAGAAAAAATGGCAGATTCTCAAGTCTTATGGATTTCGCTTCAAGAGTTGACTTAAGAAAAGGTGGTATTAGAGCTTTACAAAGTATGGCAAAGGCAGGTGCGTTCGATGAAATTTGTTCAAGAGATGAGGCCGTTAGCTCAATTAAAAGTTATCTAGAAGCTTCAGAACAAAAATTTAGATCAAAGGAATCTGCTGTAATGGAAATGTTTGCACAGGAGCAAGATTTAAAAGTTACAGGTTACAAATTAGAGACATTTTCGGAGTCTGAAAAATTAAAGATGGAATTGCAATCATTTGGATTCTATTACAGCAAACATCCAATTACATTATTGCGAAAAACTTTGTCCTCTAAAATTCAACCAATCAATAAATTAATGACAACNACAAATGAAAAATATATTCCTGCTCTTATTAACCATAAAAGAATTGTTAAAAAGGGAACTAACATATTTGTATTTTTAGAAATCTCAGATGAAACAGGTTTAATTGATGTTTCAGTTCCTGTGGAATTGCATGATGAGAAGAAACCATTATTCAAAGAGAATTCTGTAGTTATGATAAAAGGGACAGTTGTTGCCGATGATTATCGTAGAGGAAACTTTGAAGATGTTGGTATAAAAATTAGAGCTACAGATGTAATGCCAATTGAAATTGCGCGAAAAACAGTGACTTCTAAAATTCAACTAGATGTATCCAGAAAACAATTAAAAGAGCTTGGTAATGGCAAATTTGACGAGCTTAAAAGNCTCAATGATCCAGATGGTATCGATGTTGTGCTCAATTTAAAAGACGAAGATCTGAATATTTCAAGTGAAGTAAAAGTTGACACTTTTAAGATTTCCTTAGAGGATAGTACGTTCGAAAAAATTAATGAGTTATTTGGAGAAGAGAACTACAAGCTTTTTTAAAATATGGACCAACATTTAGATTTTGAACAACCAATTTATACTTGCCTTGAAAAGATTGAGGAACTCAAGAAAATTGTGCCTGCACCAGCAAATCTAGCTGATGAAATTGCTGTACTGGAGCGTCAATCTCATGAAGAAACTGAAAGAATTTACGCAAATTTAAGCCCCTGGCAGAAGGTGCTTGTTGCAAGACATCCAAATAGACCTCATACACTCGATTATATTGCAAATGTTTTTGACGGTTTCGAAGAAATGCATGGAGATCGCTTAAGCGATGATGATAAAGCAATAGTTGGTGGCTTTGCTTTCTTAGACAACTATCCAGTTGTAGTGATTGGTCACGAAAAAGGCAGGGAAACAGAAGATAGGGTTGCCAGAAATTTTGGAATGCCTCATCCATCAGGATTTAGAAAAGCGAATAGGTTAATGAAATTAGCAGAAAAATTTTCTATTCCAGTACTCACTCTTATTGATACACCTGGTGCTTACCCAGGGGTCAAAGCTGAACATTCTGGCCAACATGAAGCAATAGCAAAAAGCTTAGAAATAATGTCTGATTTACAAACCCCAGTAGTAAATTTAGTAATTGGCGAAGGTGGTTCTGGCGGTGGTTTTGGTATCGGTCTAGCAGACAGAATTGGCATGTTGGAATATTCAATTTATTCGGTGGCTTCACCAGAAGCATGCGCATCAATTTTATGGCGCACAGCAAAAAATGCAGAAGAAGCTGCAGATGCCCTTAAATTAGATGCTGATAATCTCGTTGAACTTGGCATTATAGATCATGTAGTGAAAGAACCCATTGGCGGAGCTCACAGAAATCATGAAGAAACCTATAAAGCAGTGAAAAAATATTTTCTTGACGAACTAAAAAGACTCTCGAAGCACTCTTTAGAAGACTTAACAGCTAAAAGATACGAAAAATTCAAAAATATTGGAGTTTAAGATGAGCTTCTTTAATAAACCAGAAGAATTAATTCTGCTGAATGCAAAAAGTGTTGTCGTTGGCTTTAGCGGAGGAGTTGATTCTACATTGGCTCTCATCGCAACAATGCAATTTCTTGAAAAGCATAATAAGAAATCTTGTTTAACTGCAATTCATGTAAATCATCAGACTCAATCAAGTAGTGCAACTTGGCAAAAGCACTGTGAGAACTTTTGCAATACCCATAAAATCAATTTCTTATGTAAAACAGTTGAAATTAATGAAACAGGCCAAGGTTATGAAGCAGCTGCAAGGTCGGCGCGCCTTGAAATTTTCAATTCTTTTGATGAAGGAAGTGTAATCATTCTCGGCCATCACTTAGACGATCAAGTGGAAACAGTTTTTTTTAGGGTATTACGAGGTACAGGTCTAAAAGGTTTAACTGGCATGCAAAGATATATAAAAATCAAAGACAAGCATTTTATAAGACCTTTATTACATGTCACTAAAGAAGAAATTATTGAACATGTTAATGATCAAAAACTTAGTTTTATCGAAGATGATTCAAATACCGATAATGTTTACAGTAGAAATTTTTTAAGAAACGAAATTATCCCTAAAATTGTGGAACGATGGCCTGGAGCAAAGCGAAATACAGCAAGAATGGCAAATCTGCTCACAAAACAAAGTTCACTCTATCATCGTTTTTTACTTGAGAGGTTAGCAAATGTTTGTGATGAGGACGGTTTNCTCTTAGATAAATTATCAGAACTTGATTATTTTGAACGATCTGAAATGATCCGTATTTGGCTNGATCAGCAGTCTTTTGCTTCTCCTAACGAAAGTCAGATGAAAGAGTTGGAGAAATCTTTCTTTCAATCAAGACAGGACGCTAAACCTACTATAAAATTCTATAGAGAAGATGCACAGAAAACTGGAGTTATCTTGAGTAAAATTAATAATTACCTTATTGCGGAAAAAATAAATGAGTGAGCCAAAAGTATTATTCGAAGATCATGGCAACATTGCTGTGATTAAATTAAATAGACCTGAAAAAAGAAATGCATTAGATCCAGAAACGGTCTTGATGTTCAATGAATTCTCAGAAAAAGCAAAAGATCCTAAATTCAGAGCCGTTATAGTCACAGGAGATGAAAGTGCTTTCTGCGGTGGCGCTGATATTACTGCTGCCGCTTCAGAAGACGGCATGGGTTGGGAAAGTGTCGAACAAGCTCTTAACGAAGGCTACCATGTTGGCTTAAATAATTTGATCTATATGGATAAGGTTGTGATAGCAGCTGTTGAGGGTGCTTGTGCAGGCATTGGTTGTGCTTATTACTTAAGCTCAGATATAGCAGTTATGGCAAAATCTAGTTTTTTTCAAATCGGTTTTTCTAAAATAGCTTTGATTCCAGATGGTGGATCTAATTGGTTATTAACTAAAGTGGTAGGCTATCAACAAGCATTTAGAATGGCGGCTGAAGCTAAAAGAGTTTCTGCCGAAGAATGCCAAAGTTTAGGCATGTGTTCAGAAATATGTGAGGATGGTTCTGCTTTAGATACTGCAATGGAATTAGCAAAGCATTATGCTGAGTTGGCGCCAAGGGCAATTTTTAANACCAAGCANTTGATGAGAGANAGTTTTAATAAATCCTATGAACAGAATCTNAANGACGAAGCCNAGNTGCAAGAAGATATGGTTGGTCGAAAAGATAATATAGAAGGTGTGATGGCTTTTGTTGAAAAAAGAAAACCAAAATTCACAGGCGAATAACTACATAATAGAAAATTTTTCTGAACATCATCTAGATGATGTGATGGATATTGAAATTCATGCCAATCCCACACCTTGGTCAAAACATATTTTTGAAAAAATTCTTGAGCAAAGATCATTAAGCTTTGTCATTATCTTTAATTCGCAAATTGTTGGTTTTTGTATAGCTAACAAAGTATTAGACGAATGCCATTTGCAAAATATTTCTGTACTTGAGGCTATGCGCAGACAAGGGGTGGGTAATTACATGTTGGATATTCTGAAAAAGAGGATGAGCTTGTCTGGTATCACGGCTATTTTGCTTGAAGTAAGGAGATCAAACAAAATTGCTCAGGATTTTTATCGCAGAAACGGCTTCCAAGAACTTTCAATCAGGAAAGATTATTACCAAACTAAGAATGGAAGAGAGGATGCGATTATTATGTGCCTAAAAGGGCTTTAATTTCACTTTCTAAATTTTCAGGAAAATCCAGCGAGCCATATCTTTTCACAACTTGAC
>FUFK010043263.1_pt1 | contig 12050 bp, 12 predicted proteins | sample 1021851 | NCBI WGS metagenome assembly FUFK01 (sample SAMEA51879418, study PRJEB19060) | metagenome
TAGACCCAGCTGTGAGATATCAACCACACTTAATCTAGGTGGAGATGCATGGCCTATATTTATCGATCCTACGGGGTCTGACAACGTCATAGACGAGTATAAAGGCATACATAAGCCTGATGCACCCAAAGGTGTGAAAGTAGACCTAAAACCAGGAGATATGCTTATCTACTCTGGTTGTGAGTTAGAGCACTGGAGAGAGCCTTTTAAGGGTAAATTATGTGGTCAAGTATTCCTACACTATAATCATGCGGATGGACAGTTTGCAAAGTCCAATTTGTATGATAAAAGACCTATGCTAGGAATAGTCAAATAACGTTGAACATCAACGCAATCTAATATAATCTGGAGTTCTATGTTACAGAAGGTATCTTTTTTACCAGGAATAAATAAACAGGTCACACCTACAGGTGGAGAGGCACAGTGGGTGGACTGTGATAATGTCCGTTTTAGGTATCAACTTCCTGAAAAAATAGGAGGTTGGAAACAGTTAGGTGCGGACAACGTAACTGGTGCAGCTAGAGGATTACATCAATTTACTAACAGTGCTGGTCAGAAGTTTTCGATTATAGGAACAAACAGAATTTTATATGCATACTCAGGTGGTGTATTTTATGATATCCACCCAATTAAATCTACTACAACACTCACTAATGCTTTTAGCACAACAAACGGATCTGCTTCAGTTACAATAAACTTTTCAGGGGACCATGGTATTCAACAAGGTGATATTGTTTTATTAGATAATTTTTCAACAATTACAGATTCAGATTTTGCAGCAGCTAATTTTGATGACATAAGATTTATGGTCACTACGGTTCCTGCATCTAACACCATTACTATTACGATGCCGTCTAATGAATCAGGGTCCGGGGCCTCAGAGTCTGGTGGTATTAGAGTTAGACATTATTATAGAGTAGGACCAGATGTGCAAGCACAAGGTTTTGGTTGGTCACTTGGAACATGGGGTGGTCAAGAGGTTGGAGCTTTTTCAACAACACTAGCTTCAGGTATTACAGACTCTGCAACAAGTATAACATTAACAGACGCATCACAGTTTCCAACATCAGGTACAAATTTTATACAAATAGGAACAGAAGAAATATCTTACACTGGCATTACATCGAACACACTATCTGGAGTAACACGAGGTGTGAGAAATACTACAGCTGCATCACATTCAGGTGGTGCAACAGTTACAAGTTCAACCAATTTCGTAGCGTGGGGTGAAGCTGCATCAGGTGACTTAGTTATCGAACCAGGATTCTGGTCACTAGATAACTTTGGTGACAAAGCTATTTGTTTAATTTGTAACGGTGAAGTCTTTGAATGGGATTCATCTATTACAGCCGCTACATCAACAAGAGCTTCTATTATTTCAGGTGCACCTACAGCGTCAAGACACATGTTAGTATCAACACCAGATCGACACTTAGTATTCTTCGGTACAGAAACTACAATTGGTACAAAGACTACACAGGATGATATGTTTGTTCGATTCTCTGACCAAGAGGATATTAATACTTATGCACCTACAGCAACTAATACAGCAGGTACACAAAGACTAGCNGACGGATCAAGNATCATGGGAGCNATTAGAGGTAGAAATGCAATNTATGTTTATACNGACACNGCTTTGTTTACGATGCGTTTTGTAGGTCAACCGTTTACNTTTGCCTTTGAACAAGCAGGAACGAACTGTGGACTTGCAGGTAAGAACGCAGTCGTTGAAGTAGATGGTGCAGCCTACTGGTTATCAGAGAATGGTTTTTTTAAATATGCAGGTTCATTAGAGTCTTTACCATGTTTAGTTGAGGACCATGTATACGATGATATTAATTTAGATTCTGGTAATCAAATGATATCTGCAGGACTTAACAACTTGTTTGGTGAGATTATGTGGTTCTATCCAACGTCAACATCTTCTGTGGTAAACAGAATGGTTTGTTATAATTATTTTGACTCATCAGCACAAAGACCTGTGTGGACTATTGGAACATTAGCAAGAACAGCGTGGCAAGATTCAGCAGTCTTTGGTAAACCACATGCACTAGAGTATGATGCTGATGGTGTTGAAGGATCTAGTTCATCAACTTATGTTCAAGGGAACACGGATGGTATTTCAACTTACTATCAACACGAAACGGGGACCGATCAAGTTAAAGGTGGAACGGTTACAGCTATTACTGCAAATATTGTATCTGGTGATTTTGATATTACACAAAAAATATCAAGAGGCACTGGACCTGCAGCAGAGCTTAGAGGTGATGGTGAGTTTATTATGAAGATTAGAAGATTTATACCAGACTTTATTTCGCAAACAGGTAATTCACAAGTTACTTTAAACTTACGTAATTATTCAAACGATACAGCGTCAAGTTCATCACTAGGTCCCTTTACAATTAGTTCATCAACAACTAAAGTGGATACACGAGCAAGAGCGAGAGCGATCGCTCTTAAGGTAGCAAACACAGGATCTGGTCAAGACTGGAAGCTAGGTACGTTTAGATTAGACATACAACCGGACGGTAGAAGATAATGGCAGTGCGATTAACATACACAGGAACACCTTTTGCTGATCAGATAAGACAACAAGGTTTCAGACCCGGTGGCATATTAAGTGTTGCTCCTGGTAAAATTTTTTCTACAACAAATCCTGCTTTTGCTTCAACGTATGGAACTCCAATTAATTTAGCAACATCAACTCGTGCATTTTCACTTCCTTCATTTAATTTTTCTTCGGGTGTGTTTGGTAAAGAAGTTATTCAATCTCCTGAAGCAGCCACAAAAGGAATGAAGGTTGCTCAAACGGCAGAAAGATTAAAGAATGTTTCTCCCACAGCAGCTAAATTATTATCTGGTCAAACCGTTTCAGGTTTTGGCGGTGCAGCAGCTCCTGGTTTTTTAAGAACTGCAGCTAGAACAGTATTAGGTCCTTTAGGAACAGTTACGTTAGGTCCACAAGCTATAGCCATGGGAATGGCTCCAAAAACTGAAGCTGGATTTGATTTCATGAAAGGTTTTGATGAAGGTGCCATAACAGGTATTATGGATGAAACAAGCACAGGACAGGACATAGAAGATTTTGCTAAAGGGATCATGGCAGCTGATGCAGCTGCTATTCAAAAAGCTGCACTAAACACAGCAGAACTTTCACCACAAATGTCATCTCCACGAGCACTGGGTGCTGAAGACATTTTTAGACCAGAGCTACAAACGCAAGAAAGCAAAGGTATATTAGGTTTATTAAAATCTGGTGGAGCAAAAATTAGAGATACTTTTTTACAAGGTGTCGGTGCACAAGGTGGATTAAATATTGGAGCAAAATTAGGTATGATGGTCAACCCTGCGCTTGCATTGCCTGCAGGATTACTTGGTGCTTTTTTGGGTGCTACAGGAATTAGAGAAGCAACACCAGGTGAAAAAGGAATACAAAGTTTATATGGTGGACAAAATACAATAGCACCGGGAACTCTGTTTGTAGATCCTGTAACAGGTGAACTAGTAGAAACTGAAATGGGTGGATATAATATAGTCTCTGGGAGAGGAAAAGGTTTACCATCAGCAATAGACAAAAGACTAGCTACAATAGAAAAAACAAGACAAAGAAAAGGACAATTGAGTCAATTTTTACAAGAGAGGAAAGAGAGACTAGAAGCAGAAAAAGCTGCTGCAGAAGCTGCAGAGTTAGCAGGGAGACAACAAGCTGCAAGAAAAGCTATAGCTGATGCAGGTAGTGGTTTTGATGATTATGGACCAGGACAATCCGCAGGAATGGGATTTGGAGGAGGAAGATCTGATCCTACAGATAAAAGTTAATTATGGCAAAGATAGTACAAGTATTAACAAGACCTAGTAAAGAATATAAACAAGAAGTGGCTGACTCACAGGTTAGAGATCTTGATGCTATAATTCAAAAACTAAATACAACGTTTCAACAAGAACTTAAGGATGAGGTAGAAGCATTTAATTTCTTTTTACAATAATGGCTAATAATTTTATAAATAAAAAAGCAGACTTAACAACGACTGATCTTACAACTCTGTACACGGTCCCTACGGCAAAGACCGCGGTTGTTAAATCTATCTTAGTGTCTGAGGATGCAGGGTCCGGGGCTAACATAACGATTACGTTGGTTGACTCATCATCTAATATATTTAGCTTGTTTAAATCTAAAACCATATCCTCTAACACAACAACAGAACTTTTAACTCAACCTCTGGTTATGGAGGAAAGTGAGATCCTAAAAGTACAAGCTTCTGACGCGAACGAGCTGCACGTCATAGCTTCAATATTAGAAATACAGCCGAGAGAGGTAGTAACGTAATGCAGGTGTTAAAACCAAAAGAAATAATAACAACTATTTCTAACCTAAAAACGGGAGAAATATATAAGGATGATAAGGAGTGGAAAGCCAAGGGTATACCAGAAACAGATATAAGAAGGGATGTAAAAGTAGTCATGCCATCTCTTGATTTGTTTCCAAAAACCAAGTAATGTGATAATTCAGGTATTTTGCCTGCCTTATTTTAAGCTTAATTACAACTATGACGATATCAAGAATGCAAGAACCTAGACAATTATATGGCCTTGGTAGCCTAGTAAAAAAGATTACTAAACCTATCAAGAAGATAGTTAAAAGCCCTATCGGTAAAGCGGCGTTAGGTGCTGCTGCGTTGTATGGTGTTAATAAATTTGGCATTCCTGGAACAGGTGGATTTGGAAAAGGAGCCATCGGTAGACTTCTTGCAGGAAGAGCCACTAATCCAGCAGGTCCTGGTAGTACAGGTGGTCTTTTTAATTTTTTCAAAAAAGGTCTTGGTGGTTTATCTTTTGGTCAAAAAGCATTCTTAGGTGCTGGACTCGGCTTATCTGCATTACCATTCTTTACGCAACCTGAAGAGGAGGAAGAAGTAGTTGAAGAAGGTTTTGATGTAACGCCTTCTACTATTGCTAACATTAGACAGATGGCAAGAGACAGAGATCCAAGTTTAGCTTTCTTACCACAAGAACAATTTGTAAGACCTGGATTCTTTTCACCGTTTGCTGCAGCCGAAGGTGGTATAGCAGAACTACCACAAATTAGAATGTTAGAGGGCGGCATGCCTGAAATAGATTACAGACAATCAGGTGGCTTTGTACCTGTAGGTAGAAAAGAAAAAGCAGATGATGTCCCAGCGATGTTATCAAAAAATGAGTTTGTTATGACAGCAGATGCTGTTAGAGGTATGGGTGACGGTAACGTAGAAAAAGGAGCCCAAAAAATGTATGATCAAATGAGAGAACTAGAGAGCAGAGTAGTATAATGGCATTACCAGATTATTTAAAAGACACCGCAAAAGATTTTGCAAAACAATTAACAGCAACAACGTCTGTTCCGATAGACACAGGTAAGTTTACAGGCAGACAATTTGTTGGTGCTGAAGATCCATTACAAACACAAGCTATTGGTATAGCACAACAAGGTGTTGGATCTTATCAACCTTTCTTAACNGCAGCACAACAAGCTGGAGTATCNGGNGCAACNACNTTAGGAACAGCAGCTACANCANTNGGTGGTGCTCAACCTAANATAACANCAGCNCAAGGTTTAGCNCCAACAACAGGTGCAGCAGCNNCANCNNNAGCACAAGACTTNATGTCTCCGTTTCAACAACAAGTTATNGATACGACTCTTGCAGAGTTTGATAGAAACAGAGCGATACAAGAACAAAGAATTAGAGATCAACAAGCNCAGCTTGGTGTANTAGGTGCNGGNAGAGCAGGTGTNCAACTTGCAGAGTTTCAAACAGGATCAGANAGAGATCGTGCAGCATTACAAGCACAGTTATTATCTCAAGGGTTTGGTCANGGACAAGCGGCAGCGCAACAAGCNTTAGCTAATCAATTAGGTTTNGCAGGTGCACAGCAACAACAATCTTCAGCGTTACAAGGTTTAGCTGGNCAACAATTTGGTCAAGCAGGGTTTCAAACTGGACTATCTAACTTCTTACAATCAAGCAGAGCAGCAGACATACAAGCTCTTGGTGGTTTAGGATCTTTAAGACAAGGAATTTCACAAGCACAATTAACAGCAGATCAACAAGCGGCACAAGCAGCAGCCTTTGAACCACAACAAAGACTACAACAGTATGGAGCTGGTTTAGGACAACTTGCTGGATTTGGTTCAGTTGCTCCACAATTACCAACAGGCGGAGAACCAAGTGCATTAGATAAAGCTCTTGGAACTGCATTAGGTGTTGGTGGATTGTACGCTAAGATTTTTGCTAAACCACAAGTGGTAATAAGATAATATGAGACCATTAAATAGACCAATGTTCAAAATGGGCGGCCCTGTAAAAGAAGGGATCATGGATGGTATTAGAGAACCTGAACCTAGACAAGGTTATTTTCTAGGAGGTTTAACAACAGCTTTGAATGTTTTAAGAACAGCCGGTCAAGCTGGCTTAAGAGGTGCACAAGCTTCTAGAACATATACACCATTCTCTCAAAACTTAGGATTTAAAAAGAGAGCTATGGATATTTTTTTACCTAGAAAATCTTTAACTGCACCAATGGCACCAACAGCAGAAAAGATTGGTTTTGGAATTGGTTCGTTTGCAAGAACAAACCCTGTTACAACAGCGTTACTACCATCCACTGTTACAGAAGTAGCAAGCGTCGGTTTACCTCTTGCGGGCTCTGCTGCAAAAGGTTTTGCAAACTTAGTTGTTCCAGGTCAAAGATTCGATCCATTTAAACCAGAGGTTAAAGTAGATAAAGATAATATAGCTGTATCTCAAGTTGGTCAAAAAGGTAAAGATACAAAAGATCCAAAAGTTGAAACAGAAAATAAATTTCAAGATGATGGTACTAAGAAAGACACATCGGTTGAAAGATTATTAAAAGGTGTTGTTACAAGAGCAAAAAGAGATGCAGGGGCTGATACTGCTATAGAAGTTGGTCGACAATTAAGAACAGGTGAAATGTCAATTAAAGACCCTAGCGGAGCTATCGATGTGGCAAGTGAAAAATTTGATAAAGTATCCGACCTACAATCAAAAGTAGATTTAGCAAGAATAGAAAACGAATTAAAGAAACAACAAATAAAAGAACAAGCATTGGCTACAGATAAATATATTGCAGCATCAAAAGCTACGGGTATGCCTGTATCATTTACTGCAAGAAAGGCATTAGGTATCCCAACGAGTGTAAATGAAACAGCGGCTGTTTATGATAAGGCACAAGCTGGATTTTCTGGAACGGATGATGGAGCACAAGTTATCGCTAGTGACTGGGCAAATTTAGAAAACAAGTTTTTCCAAGGCCCTTTAGGAAACAGTGAACAATTAAAAGCAGCTAAAAAAACAGAAGAGTTTCAAATAAGTCCAGAATCTGTGATATTAAAATCAATAGAAGAAATTGATGGTAATGATGGTATTTATACATTTGGAACTCAAATATATGAATATACAAATGGCGTTGTAAAAAGATTAAGATAATTTCAAACCCATAAATTAATGGTGGGAAGGATAATATGGTAAAATCTATAAATGAATTAACAGCCGGTACATTTGACGGTAACGACAGAGTCGGTACGTTAGAATCTATCTTTGCTGGTGTTGTTTCAGGTGCCATCGCAATCCCTAAAGGTTTCTTTTCTCTCGGTGCAACATTAATTGATCTTGGTGCAGGTACAAACAAAGCCGCAGAGGTCGAAGCATTCTTTGATGATCTTACAGACTTTGACGAAAAAGCAGAAGCAACAGCTGCAGGTAAACTTACTGAAACATTAGTTAATATTGGTATACCTGGTGGTGTTGCATTTAAAGCTGGATCACGAATCGCGAAACAAGCCATGGCTGCTAGAAACGCAGGCACTTATTTTAAACCTAGTAAAGAGTTTGTAGACGTTGCTAAAGGTGTTGGTGAATTAAACGCTAAAGGTAGACGAGTACAATTCTTAGCAGGCGCTGGTGCTGGTGGTGTAGCAGAGGGTGTCTTTGTTGGTGATGTAGAAGGTATCGGAACATTTGGTGATTTATTAGGTGGTCCTACAGAAATAAANAGAGAAGAAGATCAAAGAGATCCTGCAAGACANTTAATTAATAGAATTAAGTTTGGAACTGANGGTGCNTTNTTTACAGGACTACTTGGTGGTNTTGGTAATACCGTAAAAAAATTAGCTACACGATCCGATGACCTTGCTAAAAGTCACAGTAGNTTTGATCAGTTTNTATATAAAGTAGCAACAGGNCTCAGGGCTCGGGGAAAAGTACCAGAAGAGTTTTTTAGTGCAGAAAGAATACAAGTTGGAGAAAGATCTGCTGACTTAGTGGGTGCACGTAATATATCTAGAGAGTTAGATCAAGACATCGATAAACTATTTCCACCATTCAAAACTATAGCTAATAAACAAACTGCAAAAAATAGAGATAAGTTATTAGCGGAGATGAATGATGTATTATTATCTGGAGAGCCTAAAATGGACGCTGACGGGATAGTGACCTTTGGCAAAATAGACAAAACGGCAAGTGATAAACTAATACAAACCTTAAAAAAATATGGAGCAACTGATGAAACAGTTACAAGTATTCTTGGTAACTTTAGTGTTATTAGAGGTAAGTGGGGTGATCTATTTACTAAACTAGGTAAAACTGGAACAGGTAAAGACCTTGCAGAGTTTAAAGATTTATTTGGAGGTAAAGTAAAAAATTGGTTAGGTGCAACCTATGACAGGTTTCAAAATAAATCAGTTATACCTTATCTCGCTTATAAACCAACACGACAAGCTGTAGATAAAGCTATAAAAGTTTTTCAAGATGCAGCTGAAGAAGGGGGAAAACCCATAACACGAGAAGAAGCAGAATACTTTGTTAACAATGTTTTAAAAACAGCAAAACTTCCGGGACCTTTTAGAATGGATAGACCTTCTGATCCGTTGTTTGCTGTGCCTGATTTTTTTATTAATAGAACATCTGGTAATACTGTTGCTCAAAAATATGTAAGTCTTAAAGATTTTACAAAAGAAGCAGACAAAGAAGTCTTTGAAGAGTTATTAGGTAAAACTAAAAACCCTATGCAAACTATTCTTGGAGGCACTAGTCGATTATCTTTAATAACAAGACGTAATGAATTTTTTGATGATNTAATAAAGAGAAATGATGAACTTATAAAAGCAGGTAAAAAACCTTTTTTAGTAAAAACCCANACAGAAGCAACACGAGTTTTTGGAGCNGATAATACGCAGGGCTTTAGACAAATNNNNATGGATCCNAACAAAACAANTNGANGCNNCNTCTACNAATCCACTGATNAATGCAACGNANAAGTCNNACGGGANAACCACAAGCNTANTNTACAACTGANTCTATAGCGGAAGCATTAGAAAAAACAAACGCTAGTAACAGAAACACAAGTGCNTTTATGAGAGTATATGAAAATTTATTCTTNTATCCNAAAGCAACNTCACAGATTGCAAAAACAATTTTATCACCAGTAACACANTTANGAAANTTTATTAGTGCTGGTGCGTTTGCGGCTGCTAANGGTATCATACCTGCTGTAGATACAGCTGCAGTNAAGAGANGCTTATNAAGCNTTACAAACNCCACTNAAAGGAACAAGANNACAAAATGAATTTTATGAAAAACTTTTAAGACTTGGTGTTGTAAACAGTAACGTAAGATTAGGAGACTTAACACGACTGCTTGAAGATGTAAGATTTGGTGAAACCATGACATCAGATAGAGGTATGCGTATGTTATTGAAACCTTTATCAAAATTAAAACAAGCATCACAAGATTTATATACTGCTGAGGATGATTTTTGGAAGATCTATTCATGGTCACAAGAAAAGAAAAGAATAGGTGATTCGTTAATAAAAGCAGGTATTAACAAAGGCGATGAGTTTACAGACGCTGCTGGTAATACAATTAAATTTACAAATGATTATCTAGAACAAGAAGCAGCTAATATTGTTAAAAACAATATACCTAACTATGATTATGTGGGTGAATTTATTAAAGGCTTAAGAAAATTTCCTATAGGTAACTTCGTATCGTTTCCTGCAGAGATATTAAGAACAGGTACAAACATTGTAAGACGTGGATTAAAAGAAGTTAACTANACTGTNACTAGAGCAGANGGNACNGTNGTAAAACCTTTTCAAGCTATTGGACACACAAGATTGTTTGGTTTTGGTGCAACAACAGTTGCTGTTCCATACGCAACGGTCGAAATGTTTAAAGCATTATACGACGTTACAGAAGAAGAGATGGAAGCAATCAAAAGATACGTGCCAGACTGGTCAAAAAACTCTACAATTGTGCCTATTAGAACAGAAGACGGTAAACTAAAATACGTAGATTTCAGTCATGCTAACGCTTACGACACATTAACTAGACCNGTGCAGACTGTATTAAACGCTGTCGCTGAAGGTAGAACAGATGAAGATGGTATCATGGATGACTTCTTGGCTGGTTTATTTACAGCAACAAAAGAACTAGGTGAGCCATTTGTTAGTGAGTCTATTTGGACAGAGGCTGCGGCGGATATTATAGGTAGAGGTGGTCGAACAAGATCTGGCTCTAGAATATATAATGATTTAGATACACCAGGTGATAAAGCACAAGCTATCATGAAACACTTAGTAGAAGCACAGATGCCTTTCTCTGCAGGTCAGATTAATAGAATATTCAAAGCAGGACTAAACGAAATTGACATAACAGAAAAAGGTAAGTTTGATAAATACGGTCAGGTGTTTGAACTAGGTGATGAAATGGCAGGTCTAGTTGGTTTTAGAGCTGTACCATTAAACCCAGAACGGTCACTTAACTTTAAGATTGCTGACTATCAAAAAGGTGTTAGAGATTCTAGATCTTTATTTACAGCAAAGTCANTACGAGGTGGNCCAATAGATGCAAGAGATATNGTACAAAANTATATNAATGCNAACAGAGCGTTGTATCAAGTAAGACAAGAGTTTCAAAAAGATATTGATGGTGCGAGAGTTTTAGGAATTAGTGAAGGTAATTTATACAATACAGTTACAGATCGTATTTCTAGAATAGACTTTGCTACAATTGATAACGATCAGTTTAGACCACTAGCCATATCAAGAGAAGTACAACAAGCGTTTGCAGAGAATGCTGCAGCGATTGGTGTAGATAATCCATACCTTGAAGCGGCTGGTGCAATCGCTCAAGTGCAAGGTGCACTTAGCGCATTAAGATTAAGTGATGGTGACTTCCCACTTATAGAAAACCCATTATTACCAGAGTCATTCTTTACAGGCCCAAGTGCTCTAAATTTAGGTAATATTGATCAACAAACGTTAAGTAAAACGGGACAAAATAATTCACTTCAGGGCTTAACAACAGCGCAAAAACTTGCTATCCTTTTCCCTAATTAATTATGGCAATAGAACCTAAAAATACACGAGAACATATTTTGGCCCTGTACGGCTACCTAACAGGCGTAAGAAGAGATATATCGCAAATTAAAAATAATCATCTCAAACATATGCATTCGGATTTAGACAAATTGGGTGGCAAGGTAGACAAAATCTACTGGGTTCTTTTAGCTACGGTGGGGACTGTAGCCTTATTCTTTCTAGACAAACTCTTAACATAATGAAACTTACAGCTAATATAACTCTTGATGAGTTAACTAAATCTCAAACGGCAGAACGTAAAGGGATAAATAATAATCCTAGCCCTGAACAAATAGAAAATTTAAAAGCTCTTGCAATAAATGTATTGCAACCTATTCGTTCACACTATGACAAGCCACTAATTATATCTAGCGGATTTCGATGTGCCCAGCTGTGCATAGAGATTGGCAGTTCAGTTAACAGCCAACATGTAGCTGACAACGAAGCGGCTGCAGCTGACTTTGAGATACCAGGTGTAGACAATAGAGAACTAGCTCGTTGGATTAGAGACAACCTAGAAGTAGACCAAGGTATCTTAGAATTTTACAAGGACGGCGAACCATCGTCGGGCTGGATCCATTGCAGTTATTCACGCAACAGTAACCGGGGACAATGGTTACGCGCACAAAGAATAGAC
>FUFK010077620.1_pt1 | contig 12049 bp, 12 predicted proteins | sample 1021851 | NCBI WGS metagenome assembly FUFK01 (sample SAMEA51879418, study PRJEB19060) | metagenome
ACAAAGTAAGTCATGTACTCCGCTTTATCTGTTTTAAAGAAAAATAAATCGGTACCAAAAAATCCATTGTAAGAAGTACCAAACATCAAACCAAAACCAAAAATCCAAAAGATAACAACCGAAACACCAAAGTCTGCTGCATTCTTTAATGCAACGTTAATGCTATTTTTGTGTCTGGATAAACCTGTTTCCATACACATAAAACCTGCTTGCATNATGAAAACTAAAATTGCGCAATCAATCACCCATAAGGTATCAATATTACTTGTTAAAATGTCTATAACCTCTTGAGCCATATCGTTATCCATGATTTTAGTTATCTAACAAATTTATTTCAACTAGCAATTAGTTGGGTGGTCAAATTGATTTTTTTGATTNTTANATAGCTAATGATATTAGCAATCGTCACTCTNTTGAATACCACCTCTTTTTGTAATCGACAAAATGCAGCTGGNGGGAGTTCCACCACTAAATTCACGAGTTATTACCGTGTAATCACTAGNGNATTCTCCTGCAATACAAAAACCATAATTGCCCTCTCTGTTTATAATCAGATCATTATCAAATAAGTTTCGTTCAATTAGACTATTAGAACCATTCCCATCGGGTCTTCGATCTGCAATAGGATCATTGGGAACGCAGGTATTAGCATCATGTGTCTTAAAATAACTACCAGCATTAGCAAATTGTTCCGATTGAGCTAGTGAAATTTGTTGCAGAGTATTTTCAGCAGAAGTCCTTTTCGCGCTACTTACATAACCAGAGTAAACAACCATTCCGGTTGCAGATAGAATTCCAATAATTGCTACAACCACCAAAAGCTCAACTAAACTAAATCCAGAGCTTTTGGTGATCATTAAAAATTATTTATTCAGCGACTTCTACATCATTAGCCACAGTGTCTTCAGTGGCTGTTGCACAGTCGTTTTGGAAACAAGTTGTGATCGTTATTGTGTCACCCGCGGCTACTAAATTTACATAACCTTGATCCGCTTTAGCAGCAAAAGTAGCTGCAGCATCAGCTGTACCATCACCTCTATCAAGGTTCGGTCTAACTGCTTTATAATCTGGATAGTAAGGATTTTTAAAATCTTTTAGAGCTGCCGCCGCTGCAACAATAACAGTTGCACCAGTTCGACTTGTGCAGTTAAAAGATGTAGTGCTAGTAGCTGCATCGTTATCAACAGTTAATCCAAATGCCTTTTCTGATCCCACAGAACATTTTTGATCTTCTGCAGCAATATATTTTACCACAGACGCGTGGTTAGATTTCGCTGATGATTTTTTTGCTCCTGCTGTGTAACCAGTATATGCAACTGTACCAACAGCAGCCAAAATTCCTATAATCGCAACTACAACTAGTAGTTCGATAAGTGTAAAACCTTTGTTATTTTTCATGGTCCCTCTTTATATTAATTAAATTAATTTAATAATACGATTTTTAATTATTTTTTGAAGATATGTAAATAAATTAAAGCGTCATTATTAGTGTTTTTTTTTGTGGAAAATAAAAGATATCTGCTCATAATGAGTTAANTTTACAATATTATGACATATAAAGTAGAGGAAATTGATACAAAACGAATTGTTCACCTTAATGGTGAAATTGATATGGATGTAGCAGATAAAGCNAGGCAAACGATACTCCCTTTAATCGAGGCGGGTCATGAAGTTCATTTAAATCTTAGTAAAGTTGAATATATGGACTCTTCAGGAATTTCTGTATTAGTTGAAAGTAAAAAATTATCAGAACAAAAAAATACAAAGTTTGAATTGGTCGAAGTTAGTAAACCGGTTGAAAAAGTTTTAGCAATGGCGAGGAAATTTTTATGAGTTACAAAGTAAGTGAAGAAGGAAATGTAGCAACAGTTCATCTTGATGGTGAAATTGATATGGATGTTACCGAAAAAGCAAAAGAAGTAATTTTTCCACACATTGATGCAGGTAAAGAAGTTCATCTAAATTTGAGTAATGTACAATACATGGACTCCTCAGGAATATCCGTTTTAATCGAGAGTCACCAAAAAGCATTAGAAAAAAATACAAAAGTAATTATTAAAGAAGTAAGTAAATCTGTTCTTAAAGTCATCATGATGGCAAAACTTGAACAAATATTAAATTTGGAATAATTGTTATGAGTGAATTAGCTCACACAAACCACACNGAAAAAAAAGATTTTTTNGTACGCTCATCAAGTTTAAAAGATGTAAGAAGTTTTTGTCGAGAAGTTTTTGAAAAACTCCATATTGATCAAAACTTAAAAGATGAATTAGTTTTAGCAATTGCAGAAGCAGCACAAAATATTGTTAAACATGCTTACAAGAANGCTCCAGATACAGAAGATAAAATGGTTGTTCAAATTAGTTGCAAAGATAATAAATTACAAATTGGTTTTTATGATATGGGACAACCAGTAGATCCAGGAAAAGTGAAGCATAGAGAAATTGATAATGTAAAACCTGGTGGATTAGGAACTTTTTTTATTCAACAAATAATGGATGCAGTTGAATTTAAAGATGGAAAAAAACCGTGGATTAATCATTTAGTATTAACTAAACAATTATAAATTTCTTAACCAATTAAAGCTCCAACATTGAAAATTGGAGAATACATTGCAATCATAAGACCCCCAATCATAATTCCCATAAAAACAATCATGATCGGTTCAATTAAAGCTGAAAGATTATCGACAGTTGTGTCAAACTCTGCCTCATAATATTTTGCAACTGATCCAAACATCTCATCTAATTGTCCAGTCTGTTCACCAACAGAAATAAGTTGTGCAAAAGTAGGTGGAAATAAAGGATCTTTTAAAAATAATTTTGTTAATGTATCTCCAGAAAAAACTCCTTTTTTTACATTTTCTAAAGACTCTAAAACAACTACATTATTACTTACTGATTTTGAAATTTCTAAACTTTCAAGCAAATTAACACCTGCTGCACTTAAATTACCCATGATTAAAGAAATTCTAGCTAACATTGATTTCAAAATCATGTCACCAAAAATAGGTAATTTTAAAACTTGTTTGTGCCAAGCATATTTTAATTTTTCATTCTTTGACGTGAGGTATCTAAAACCAAAAAAGAAAGTGATTGAACCAAAAAGTAAAATTTTACCACCAGTACCTCTTAAAAAATCACTCATTGCCATAATAGTGGCTGTAGCAGCTGGGAGTTCTATTCCCATCCCATCATACATTTTAGCAAACACCGGCACTACTTTGACCAACATAAAAGCACTNACAGTAATTGCTACTGTAAACATAATACCTGGATACATTANAGCTGATTTAATCTTCTTNTTAATTTTCTCTTTTTTTTCAAGAGCTTCCACAATTTTAAGTAAGAACACATCTANCTTACCACTNGCCTCACCTGCCTTTATTAAATTTACATAAACATTATCAAAAAGTTCTGGATATTTTGCAAAGCATGTAGATAGCGTAACCCCACCCTCAAGACTTTTTCTAATGTCTTCAACTACATCCTTCATTGCAGGGCTTTCGAGTTGATCTCGGAGCATTCCTAAAACCTGCAAAATTGGTAATCCTGCTTTAACCATAGTTGCAAATTGTTTGGAGAAGATTAGAACATCCTCNACTTTAGCTTTTTTTTTNCCAAAAAGGCTTAAACCTTTACCTTTTTTCTTGTCTTTTTCGTCTGCTTTTTTCTTNTTTGAAGTACGAGCTATATTGGTAATAATAACTTTTTGTTCTTTAAGTTTATGGGATGCCTCATCTAAATTTAAAGCCTCGATCTCACCATCTACGTACTTACCCTCAGAAATTCCTTTATATGTAAATGCTTCCATANACTAGATATTATTCTCCTGAAAGAACTCTTTCAAATTCTCTAAAATTCAGATCACCTGATGCAATTAATCTTCTACCCATGTCTTGCATTGTTTGAAAACCTTCTTTAACTGCAATTTCTCTTAATTCAGGAGTAGTGGCCTGTCTTAGAATTGCTTCTTTAAGAGGCTTAGAAACCGATAGTATTTCATAAATACCTTGTCTTCCTTTATATCCTGTGTCTTTACACTTTGGACACCCTTTACCTTTAATGGCTTTAACCCTTGATGCAACTTCAGCAGTAAAACCNAAATCTTGTAAAACTTTTGGAGTAACATCATCATCAGGAACTTTACAATCTTTGCAATTTTTTCTTGCAAGTCTTTGGGCTACAACAAGTTGACAAGCAGCGCTAATTAAATAGTCAGGTGTTCCCATATTCTGTAATCTAGTAATTGTACTTGGTGCATCATTAGTGTGCAACGTACTAAATACTAAGTGTCCTGTTAAAGCAGCTTTTAATCCAATATCTACAGTTTCTTTATCTCTCATCTCTCCAACAAGAATAATTTCAGGGTCTTGTCTTAAAAAAGATCTTAGAGCTTTAGCAAAAGTAAAACCAATATCATCTTTTATTTGGACTTGTCCTACACCATCTAATTCATATTCAACAGGATCTTCAGCCGTTAAAATATTTAAATGAGGTTTACTCACTTCTTTTAAGATACTATATAAAGTGGTTGATTTACCAGAACCTGTGGGACCTGTTACAAGAATTAGACCTTGAGTACTATGAATTGACTTTCTTAAACTTTTTAAATCTTGCTCTTCAAAGTTAAGTTGCTCTAAAGTTATATCTCCCGCATCCTTGTTAAGAACCCGCATTACAATTCTCTCATTATTTGCTGTCGGTAAAATTGAAAGTCTGAGGTCAACTACTTTGCCCTCAATTTTAAAGTTGATTGCTCCATCTTGAGGTAATCTTCTCTCTGCAATATCAAGTTTACCCATTATTTTAAAACGTGTTACAACAGCACCATAATTATCATGAAGAAATTTTCGATACTGCTCTTGTTCGGTAAGCATTCCATCTAGTCTATATCTTACTCTTGATGAAAACCTATAAGGTTCAATGTGAATATCACTGACACCGCTTTTAATCGCATCTGCCACTACCGCTGTACTAAATTTTATTACTTCAGACTCATTTTCGATTGCCTCAATATCTTCCTCTGGAGTGTTTTCTAATACCTCNCCTGCTTCTCCTAAATCAGAATCAAAAGTTTTTTGCTTTTCTTTATTTTCCTCTCTAATAGTTGCAGCAGTCACTTCTCCACTTTCATTTGAAATTTTTTCAATGAACTCCGAAATTTGAGATAAAGGTGCAGCGTGTAATTCAATATTTTTTTTAGTAATTGCTTTTAAATTTCTCATTAAATTTAATTTGGAACTATCAGGAATAGCTATATGTAAAGTTTTTCCATCAATTTTAAATGGAGCAACAAAATTTACTTTTATATAATTAGATGGAAGCACAGTTTTAATTTCCTCTGAAACATCTTGTTTGGCAAGATCAACGATTTCTAAATTTTGCTCTTTAACTAAAATATCAAGAATTCTTTTTTCGTCAGTTAATTTAAGATCAAATACTGCTTCTATTTGAGATTTATTTCCTTCAGTACTAGTCTTTTTAATNTTNATTAAGTCTTTTCCAGAAATTACATCATTATCAATCAAAACATTGATTAAATTAATTTCGCTTTCTCTACTTATCTTTAACATTATAATTACAAAATTCTTGGCGCGATAAACACCAATAAGTCAGTAAGTTTATCAGCTTTACTTGTTCCTTTAAACATTTTTCCAACGATTGGAAGGTTTGCTGCACCAGGAACTTGGCCTGCGTTATCTGAAACCGTGTTTTTCTTTATTCCACCGATTACGACAATATCACCATCAGCTACCAGTAATTTTGTGGCAATTTCCATAGTGTTTATTCCAACACTTCCTGCATTCTGTCTATTTGGGGAGTCGTTGTTAACTTTTACGTCTAAAAGAACATTTCCGTCTCCAATTATACTAGGCGTTACAGTCATTACTAATGCCGCATCAGTGAATGTATCAGCGCCATCACCACCAGCAACCGGAATTTGTTCACCTTGTTTGATTGTTGCAGTTTGATTATCTAATGAAAATATTTTTGGATTAGAAATTATTTTTGATATACCTTTCTTTTCCATTGCTTCCAATTCTACTTTCAACACTGCTGAGCCTGTTTTTTTTAATATTCCTATACCAGAGGTAGCACCAGCAGCGGGTAGGTTGATTAATGTATCTTTTCCATCACCAATATTTGCAGTGTCATCTGTGATAGAAGAGTCAGTTCCAGATGGGGCACCTACAGAAGTTCCACCAAGATTACCTCCTGCTCTAATATCTTGTCTAGTAAAAGCACCTCCTAATTTTCTACCTAACTCCTGCTCAAANGAAGACTCGGCCTCAACAATATATACTTCCATTAAAACTTGTTTTGTTCTAACATCAATCTCTCGTAAGACTTTATCTACGACATCTAAATCTTTTTCTTTACCTCTTACAATGATTGAACGAGTAGTTTTTTCCTCAGTAACTTGTATAGGCATAAATGATGAACCTGTTCCAGAACTCGAGGTAAATAATTCAGTTATTGTAGCTTTGGCCTCNGCTGGAGATATATAATATAGTCTAAATATTTCTGAGATAATTGGCTCAACAGAATTTTCTAATTCAACTTTCTTTTTAACAGCCTGAGCTCTTGCTGATTTATAACTTTCTTGTGATGTTAAAGTTGCAGGCGTTGCAACTCTNATAATATTACTTGAAACATCAATATCTGCAGCATAATTTTTCATATCTAATAAAGCATTAAAAGCTTTATCCCATGGCACATNNNNTAATGATGCNGTAANNGCTCCAGCNACATCCTCACCTACNAGNATATTTACACCACCAATTTCTCCCATTAATCTCATGGCNCCACCGTAATCCATATTTTGAAAGTTAAACGTTACCATTTGTTTTAAGCTTTTGTATTCCTCTGGAATTAAGAGATANTTTTTTTCTTTTACTGAAGATAATTTTTTNCTTTTTTTNAGTTTTACAACATCTCCTTCAACTGGAGTTGGNCCCATCTNTGCCATTTTNTCAANTTCTACTTTACCTAATTCTTTTACATCTGTTTTTATAAGNGGTGTGTTATGTTTAAATNCTTTAGNAGNTTTTTTCTTACCTGTANCNGTNCANCCNGCAACTAATAATCCTACAATAATAAAGCTGGTAAATATCTTTATATAAGATCTTTTCATTAATTGTTTCTCTCTATAATCTGATTTTTAAAATTAATAACGACTAAAGAATCTTCACCCCTCTCAAACAAAACTTCTTTAGTACTTATTCCTATCAATCTAACTCCCTGAGATAATTCCTCGTTAAGACCTACATTTATGACATCACCATTTTCATCTACTAAAGATGCAAATCCAACACCATCTCCCTCAATTATTCCAACAAGTTTATAATTAAATACACTTAATTTTCTTTTATCTTCCTCGGTTTCAGCAATGACTTTNACGCCGCTACTAGCACCTCCGAGAGTACCATCACCTACAAATGGGTCATTTAATGGTAGCGGTTCTTCATTATTATCTGTTTCAGAATTTATATTTGATTTTTGTTTTGCTTGTTGTTCTTTAATTTTTTGATTTACCTCTTTTGCTCGCTCAACAATATTTTGCTCTTTATCATGATTATCGGCATTAACAGCGAACGCGAAAAATAGTGCGAATATAATGTATGTAATCTTTTTAAAAAAATTCATCTGCCAGACCTACTATAGTTAATGTTCCATTTACTTTTATCGCTCCAGTTGAATCTACTCCTTTTACCACTTTGATCGACTCCTTGTCAAAATTTAACGTCTTTTGCGATAAAGATAATTGTCTTTTAAACTTGATATAACCCAAAAAATTACCTGTAATTTCAAAATCTACAGGAATTTTGAAATAAGCTATGTTTTTAACCTCTCTTTTCTTTTGTTTCTTCTGTTTGCTTTTTTTACCAGTTGCCTTAGCCATAGCATCCGCTTTTGTTACTTCCTCAATTTTTTTCTTCTCAATTTTAGAAATTACTAAATTATTCATGGCGGCAAATTCACTTAGGGTTTGATACAATCCTTCCACTTCTGCCTTAGTATGAAACAATGTTGAATATTGTTCATACTGAGGTCTCTTTTTTTCTATCTTTTTTTTTGCAGATTTTATGTTACTCACGAATTCTGCTGTCTCTTGTTTTTTTTTATTCATATCGTCTAGTTGTGCTTTTTTCTTATTCACAATTGGATTTAAAACTCCATAAAATATGACTAAAAAGAAAACTACTGCGCCAACTGATACTCCAATTTTTATCCAAGTTTTTTTCTCAACATTTTTAAGTTTTGCTTGAATGTCTTCGAGTGATATNTTTTTTAAATCAATATTTTTTAAGTCAATTTTAAAATTCATAATTATANCTTTTTAATTTTTACAAAAACTCTAAACCCTTTCATTGTAGTTCCACTTTGTGTGNTTCTTGGCAGTCTCATCGAAGATAGAGATGCTTGCTCAACCAACTCCTGTTTTCCCAAATTATCTATAAACTTTAAAATATCCTGATCACTTGCAGCAACACCTTGAATAGTAATCATACGCCCTCCATTATAATCAACTTGATCAAATTTTAATCTTGAAGGGACACTCGATGCTATTTGAGCTAGCACTCTATAAGTTAATTCTTTATTTGATTTTAAAGTCCTGCTAAGTTTTAATGTAGTTTCAATTAATTTTAATTCTTTTGAAACTTTTTTTAATTCTGTAGATTTTTCTTTGTGTACTTTAACTACATTAGAATAATCTTTTAATTTTTTATTATAAGAATGAATATTCCAAAATGATAACGAAAATAATACTAGATATAATGCAGCAATACCCCCGGCCAACCCTTTAAATGCAAAACTAGAAATTGCTTTCATTTTCTTTTGTTGGAACATACTTTTTCTATTAGGAAGTAAATTGATATTTTTTGCAGCAGTTACAAATTTATAATAACCAAATACGTCTAGTTTTCTAAATGCCAGTCCAACTGGTGTCGCTAAGTAAGATCTGTTCTCTAAATTAACTTGTTGTTCAAATTGTTGAGGTACTTTTAAACCCTCAATCGGGTCAAATAAATTAAAGCCGACATTCATTAATACTTTTCTAAAAAACGATAAATATTCCTCTACATTTTTTAAATCTGAGACGACTTTAATATTTCTAATTCTTTTTTCATATTTAGTTTCAAAATCTTGAACTGCTTGTTTAACCTGTGTTACGTAACGTCTAACTAATGCCTCTTTTTCCTCTACATCATCTGACTCAAGTAAAATCTTTCTATCTTGTCCTCTTAAAAAAATATCAGTAATTATTGGGTTATTATCATACAAAATCATTAAATAATTTTCGTCTAATCCAAATTCTAAAACTGCTGTTAAATTTGCATCCTCAGTTTTTTTAGAAATTTGGTTGATTTGGTCGACAGCAGATTTCAAAGCAAAACATTTCACGTCAATTATGACTGGATTTAAACCACTGTTTTTAACAATCGAGACGTAGCTATTTATATCTGCTAACTTAGATGCAACAAAAAGAATATCCATAGTGTTATCTTTTTCATTTCTATTTATTACTTGATGGAAAATTGAATAATCATCTAAATTATCTGTAAGTTGAACTAAATTTTCCCATAATGAATTTGTTTCAATTGCTTTTTGTAATTCCTCTTCTTTCATGAGCGGTGAGGTAACTACTCTTATGATGGCGCTTGTAACTGGTATCGAAATAGCCACGTTGGTTGCATCTATTTTCGATTTTTGTAATGCCAAACTTAATTCTGTTGAAACTTTCTCAGCATTTTCTAAAACACTACTTTCATCTGGAATATCTATTGGATGAGCATGAAATTTATCTAGTACCCATTGATTAGACTTATTTGTATTAATTTGTGCAAGTCTAATTTCTTTATTGGTTAGCTCTACTCCGATTACTTCTTCTCCTTGAACAGAGGATTTTCCAATTTTAGATTTTAAAAAATCAAATACTTTGGTTAAAGGGTTGTCTTTTTTTTTAACTGGAGATTTAGGTAATTTTATCCCTTTTAATGAAGGTTTTTTAAACTTTAAACTTTTTAGTTTTCCAAATATATTTGAGACTTTGTTTACTGGTTTTTCTTCAGTTGTATTCTCAACTTTTGTTTCTGTTTGATTGTTAATAGTAACATTGTCACTAGCAATATCTTCTTCTTTTGGAACAATTGGTTCTGGTGTTTCTGTTTTTGTAGTTGAGGTTTCATTAGAAATTATTTTTTCTTCGACTTTTAAATTAGCTTCAGGTACATCTTGTGTAGTTGTTGGAGTTTGTTCTCCTGACTCTGCAATTTTTTTTAATCTTTCACTCTCTAATTGAACATCATCAAACCATTTTTCTAGAATTGGTATTGCTTCNTCTAANTTTGTTGTACCTGAGGATGAAATTTTCTGTTTACCATCAATATATAGCCTTCCGACCCAATTTTTTGATTTTAGTTCACCCTTATACTTATCTTGTCTTACATATATATGTAGTCTTCCATCTTTTTTATGTATAACTTGGTGACCTGTTCCCTCATTTTCCTCTTTTTTATCAGATGTAGTATCAAAATTTTTTAACTCGTCATTTTTTACATCAATATTTTCTTTCAGACCCTCAGAAGTATCAACATTTTGGTTTTTTTCACTCTCTGGTTGATTTTCTTGATCAACTTTTGGTTGATTTTCTGATCCAGGGTCTTCTGGAACATCATTTAAAATTTTTTTATCGTCTTCTTGATCACTCATAATAAAAATATAATTAATTTCTCTAACACAATTAACGAATCTCTAACACAAAATTATGATTTAGTCTAACACAAAATCAAATTTGTTGTGTTCAAAATGAGTTATTTTTAAAAAAACAAGTAAAATCAACACTTTTTTTAATAATATATTTTTATGAATGATCTCAACCAAATAGAATTTCTCTAACACAAAATAGAAAAAAAATTGTGTTAGAGTATTTTTAAATTGTGTTAGAGAAATTTTTTTATGATTACTTTAAAAAAAAGCCAATAAAATCAACAAAAATTGAATTTGGAAAATAATTTCCTACTTTGTGTTAGAGTCTATAAATTTTGTGTTAGAGATTCAAATAATAAAAGTTTTTTTAACATTTTACTCTTTTTAAAATTTAAAAAATTACCAAATTTGATTTTATTTTCTATTTTCTACCTAAAATTGATTATTTTAATTAGAAATTTTATATTTTTTTCTATTTTTGATTGAAACTTTAAATAAAAACTAATTTTTTATTAAGAAAAAAGATTTTTTTTATTTTTTATAATATTTTTATCTTAATTAGGATCACCTTTTATATCTGTAGTTAATTCTTGATAGATCATAACTGATATTGTGTTTAAATTATCAATAACTCTTTCATAATCCCATGATAAATCAACATCATTGCAATTTAATTCCTCAAAATAATAAACTTTACCTAATTTAATTTCTGGTTTTATTTCTGAAGCAATAATATTCATTTCTTTAGTTTTTTTTTCAATAACGAAATTATATCTACATACATTAGTTGTTGCCCAATATAAAAGAGAGGTAATAATTATTCCAAATATAATCATTATTTTTCCTATACCAAACATAATAAACTAATTTAGTTTCCATCAACGACAACAATAGTCAAATCATCTTTTTGTATTCGACCAGATTTAATAATATCCTCGACAATCTTATTTAACCTTTCATAATTAGGAATAGGTTGATATTTTTTAATATAATCTTTAAATCCATCAGACTCTAACATGTTTCCTTTTGAATCTTTTATCTCAGTTATTCCATCTGTAAAAATATACATTGAACTATTTGAAAAATTAATTTTTGTTTCTTTAAATTTAAATTTAGGAGCGATGCCTAGCGGAGGACCAGCTTCTTCAAAATTAGAAAAATTTCCATCATTATTATAAATTAAAGGAGGTTCGTGTCCTGCATTAGCTAAAGTAAGTTCTTTTTTTTTGCTATCATAAATTCCAATCAACATTGTAACAAACATTCCTCTTGATGTTGTTTCACATATTTCAGAATTTAAAATATTTAAAAGTTCTGCTGCAGAAAAATTTGTT
>FUFK010040749.1_pt1 | contig 12047 bp, 9 predicted proteins | sample 1021851 | NCBI WGS metagenome assembly FUFK01 (sample SAMEA51879418, study PRJEB19060) | metagenome
TGTCAACGCAACAATAGACACCCCGGCAAGTTCACACTACGGTTTCTACCTAGACGGAGATGGTGTCGCGCCTAATGGAAATCCAGCGGGATTCGGAATAAGTTTCCCAACTAGTGGCGTTGATCAAGGCGACTATTTCTTAAGGACAGATTATCTTCCAAATAGGCTCTTCCGTTATGATGGTAACAGATGGGTCAAAATTGAGGACAGTGTCAGAATCAGTATGACCAATAATGATTCCAGAATAAATTACAAGACAGGATTTGTTAACAATACAACAGAATCTACAATAAATGGATTAACAGTGAAACAAAGGCAATCATTGACCGAAGCACTGAAACCAAAGGCTGATAATTAATGCTACACTTTTACGAAGGACAGATCAGAAAATTCCTTACACAGTTCATTAGGATATTGAGCAACTTCTCTGTAGAAACAGGCAGGGGCAAGGATGGAGGCATCAACCTCAGAGCAGTGCCTGTGGTTTACGGTGATCCCACAAGGCAGGTTGCTAATATAATCAGAAACAATAGTGAAAACGCTTTAAATTACGCACCAAAGATTGCTTGTTACGTCAGAGAACTGAACTATGACAGGGAAAGAATGCAGAATCCTTATCATGTAGAGAAGCAACATCTAAGAGAAAGGGACGTTGATTCAGATGGCAACTACACAAACCAACTAGGTGCTGGATACACAGTTGAGAAAGTAATGCCGTCGCCTTTTAGATTGGAAGTCACAGCAGATATTTTTTCTTCAAACACAGATCAAAAATTACAAATCTTGGAACAAATATTATATTTGTTCAATCCAGATTTCGAAATACAAAAGACAGACAACTACATAGACTGGACGAGTCTAAGTTATGTTGAATTAGGTGGTATAACATTTAGTTCGAGAACAATTCCTGTAGGCGCAGACTCTGAGATTGACGTGGCAAGTTTACAATTTTCAATGCCCATATGGTTATCACCACCTGTAAAAGTAAAAAAACTTGGAGTCGTACAAAAAATCATAATGAGCATGTATGACGACGAAGGTGGCATAGCAAAAGGATTGATTAGTGGTCCATTGATTTCACAAAGTTTCATAACTCCTAATAATTTTGGCTTATTAGTAACAGGTAACCAACTTAGGTTGCTAGGATCTACTGGTACAAATGTCAAGTCTGGTGGTGACGGATTCCACACAGGGGCAAATGAACCAAACAACTTTGATCCTTTTGAAACTTTTGGACCAGCAGTGAACTGGAAAGTGTTAATTGATCAGTACGGCAAAGTTATAAATGGCACATCACAAATAAGATTGACACAACCAGACGGCAAGGAAATAATAGGAACCATAGCAACAACAACATTGGATGATACAATTTTGTTGTACACAATTGATGATGATACAATTCCTACCAACACGCTCACCGCCGTTAAGAAAATTATCAACCCTGCAACATTCGATCCAGGCACACCTGCCAATGGTGATAGATACTTGGTGATCAATGATGTTGGTGACAGCACAGCCAGTTTCCAAAGTTCTACTTGGGGGACACTTGTTGCCAGTGTAGGAGATATCATAGAATACAACAGCACAACATCAAAATGGAATGTTGCTTTTGATGCCAGCAACCCTGACAGCACACAACACTACGTAACCAATCAAAACACAGGCATACAGTACAGATTCAATGGTACTGAATGGGTTAAATCTTACGAAGGGGTCTACACACAAGGTAATTGGAGCATAGTGCTTGATGGTGGTGAAGATGCAGGATACAATTCATCAATTGACGCCCAGACGCCATAATTGTTATAATAAGTTATGAAAGATAATATAGTTTGTTCCGGAGCATTGTTCTATGCAACAAGCACTAAACGTTTCCTATTCCTACAGAGAACAGACAAAAAAACGCAAGGAATGTGGGGATTGGTTGGTGGCAGATCGAAATTTACCGAATCCGCTTTCGAAGGACTCAAACGAGAAATAGAGGAGGAAACTGGCAGTCTACCTAAATTTAAAAAAGTGATACCATTGGAGATGTTTACCTCCAATGACCAGAAGTTTTTCTTTCACACATATCTTATCGCGATAGAATCGGAATTTATTCCAAAACTCAACGGTGAACACTCTGGTTACTGTTGGACTGCTTTCGAGTGCTGGCCTAAGAACTTACACATGGGCCTTAAAAATACGCTTAACAATAAAAGTATCAAAGGCAAGTTGCAAACCATATTAGACTTAATTGTTTGACTACGCTCCTATAACAAGATAATGACACCATCTTGGTGGCAACCACTGTAATATCCACGCCCTGTTTCTGTACAAAGGATATAAATGATCTAAATTAATTTTGTCTAAATCTTTAAATTGTACCCTAAAATACGGATAGTCACAGGAAGTGAATACAAGGTCATAGTCATCTTCCATCCCCTTGAACACTCTTAAATGCAGGTGACGAAACTTATGCTCGATGATTAATTCTTTCACGCACTTCTCCCTATTTCAACAAAGTGCGTTCCTTCGGTTGCCCTACTTCCGTCCCATTGGATGAACGTAAAAATATTTATAAATGATATAAAAAAAAGGGCGACATAAAGCCGCCCTTTAATTCTACTAAAAAGTATGTATATTTACTAGTGGCTTACTCTTACTGCCGCTAATACTGAACCTTGTCCTTCTGTTGTTTTGCTAGTTAAAGCTCTACCAATTACGTTGAATGCTGTGCATTCTGCTTTTGTAGCCGCTCTAGCATAACCTGGCACCGATGCAGAAATCAATCTGTCACCTTTGTTTACTATGCCGATAACTTTAACGTCAACTCTACCTGTCATTGCGATNTAAGGGTGAGTNTCGTTGTTACCTGCGCCGTCGTTCATTTTGAATGCCGCTTGTTCCAGGCTAGAAACAACACCAAACACTTCGTCTGATGCTTCTTCGTTCACCTGTGTTATCTCTTCAGCACCACCTAATGCTACAACTGTTCCTGGTGCNTATACTGAGTCAGATGCAAATCTTTCAGCGACGTCAGAATATTGTGCCGCTGTTGCTGTTCCTTCTAGGTTGGCAACTANTGTTGACACNGATACTGATATACCACCTGATTTATCAGCCGCTGTTGCAGTTGTTGTACCCATCGTGAACTTGTCTGCTGACTCATCCCAGATGATAGCCGCGTTGTTACCTGTTGAACCTCTCTCAATGATGATACCTGCATCATTTGATGATGCTGATATACCGGAGTTTAGTTCAATAAGGTTATCTGCTATTGTTGTGTTTACAGAGTTAACTGTTGAAGTTGTACCGTTTACTGTAAGGTTACCTGTTACTGTCAAAGCACCAGCCACTGTACATGTACCTGTGTTGTTGATGTTAAGTGCACCTGAAGTTGCGATAGTTAANTCTGTACCATCACCTTCGATTTTCTCACCATCATCACCGAATGTAATACCAACATCGGCCGGTATGTTTACATCATTCGTTGCTGTAAGGTTGATATCTGCACCTGCATTGATTGTCAAATCTGTTCCGTTTGATTCGATCTTCTCGTTGGCGTCAGTGAAGTGTAGTCCAATGTTGGTTGGAATTACTACGTCTGAACCTGCTGAAAGGTTGATTGCTCCTGTGGCAGTGATTGTCGTTGCCGCTACAGCAAAGTCCGCCACTTCTGTGCCGTCTGCTGTGATCTCAATTTTACCTGTTCCTGAGTCAGTTACAGTGACGTTGGAGTTAAGTTGTGAAATAGCCGATTGTGAAATAGCCGCTATCGAATCGTCTACGTATTTCTTGTTGGCGAACTGACCGTCAGCACTTGGTGCCGCTGTTGCTCCGCCTGTGATTGTGTTTGCTGAGGCTGATATCGTAATATCACCTACTTCCAAACCGTTGTTTACTCTAAAGTTTCTTGTTGTCATGGTTCCATATCTCCCGCATGATTGTTGATATTATGAAGTATTTATCCAGCCAATGCAGAAATACGATATCCGCTCACTGTGGTACTTCCGCCAGCAGTTGAACTTGCAAACAGTTCGAAACTGTTTTCTGTGGCAGTGTCAAATGCCGCTGAAAATTCTATAAGTGGGGTGCTTTTGGTTGATACTTGTGGACCTTCCGCCACTGATGCAACACCTGGGGCCGCCGCCGCAAAAACTTCACTGATTGAAAAAGATCCTTCTGTGGCATTTTTACTCACAATGTAATAGACAGCACCGTTGGCGTCGTCTAGATCGAATGTGTCTATGGCTGTGGCACTAGAACTTACTGTGACACTTGCAAACGCTTTTTGATTTGTGTTACTTTCCGCAGTCATGTTGTCTTTTAATAAAATTTTATGTATGGTTAGATTTAAATTTGTTTCTAAACCTGCCGCGCTTACCACAACATTGTCACCACTTATTGCGGCTGTCAGGGTAACCAAACTGTTACTGCCTGTTCTTGAGCCACCATATGAAGTGATAAATGCATTGGAACCATCGTGTACAACCAAGGCTTCGATCGTGTCAACTTCTGTTTTGCTATCGTTGTCTATCGATATGAAATATTTCGCTCCTCTAAATGTAGCATGTGCAAACGTGTCTATGCTTTCTGATGCAGAATCAACATCTGTGTTACTTGTGGTCACAGTGTTGCCTCTTGTGGCATCTGCTGTGTTGGCACTTGACAAAGGTATCTTGTAAAAACTTGTTTTACATTCTGCTGAACTGCCTGCCGCTCTCACTCTAACCATTGTGTTTGAAACATCCGCGGTCATTGTTGGCACGTTAGTTCCACCTGCTGATTCCATCCCTCTGTTGGCTCCCAGGAATCCATTTGATCCATTGGTGGATACTGCAAAACATTGTGTACTCACAGTTTCATTTATTAAATCGTTTTGCACCATCATGTACCAAGCACTGTCATTGAAAGTTGTATTGAAACTATCAATAGTTCTTGCTGATGCGTTTAAGTTCTTGTTGTTTCTCACAACAGCCAAAGTATCATCTGAAACTGCACCGCTTGAAACTGTGTCAAAACTCAATGTGCCTGCACCATCTGTTACAAGTGCCTGGCCAGAAGTGCCATCTGCTGTTGGCAGGTTGAACGTGGTGCCACCAGATGTAACTATTAGTTTAGAACCATCTGACTTGATAGACTCGTTTGTGTCTACAAACTGAATTTCTTTGTTTGTTCCTAAAATGATAACGTCATTGAATGTTGCGGCGCCGGCCTCACTCATGTCTAGTGTTAAGGCAGTGATTGTGGCTGATCCATCTACGCCTTTGAANACTAAATCTTTGTTATTTGTTGCGGATTTAATTACAAGGTTTGATGATACCCTACTGAATCTCCCAAATTCTGTGCCATCGTCTTTCAAAATTACATCGGCGTTGTCAGCGTCAAGAATAATATCACCGCCAGAGTCAACAATTGTGTCACCTGTGCCTGACGAAGCAATTGTAAATTCTGCGTTTGATCCATTAGAAACAATATCATTTGTAACCACACTGGTTGCAGTCACAGATCCAGCAAAGGTTCCTGCTCCGTCAACGTCTAATGTTGTTCCATTCAATAGTTTAAGTTCGTCGCTGTTTAGTCTTGCACTTATAGTCGAAGAACCATTTTTTATGGTGTTGAATTCAATAGCACCATCTTCTGTGCCATCAGATGAATCTAAAATTTTTCCAGATATTCTTGCATAAGTGACTGCCTGGTCGGCATCATTTTCACCTTTGAAATTTATTCTGCCAAGATAGTCTGCGTCTGCTGGACTTCCGCTATTTCTCTTCAAAGTAATTACAGGTGCGGCCGAATTTGAATCTTCTGTGCTTGTAATTAAAAGTGAATCACCAGTTGTTGTGTTGTCAATGCTTAAGGTTCCTGTTATACTGCCGTTTCCTGTGCCACTGAATGCGTTAATTGTTGGATTTGTTAAAACTTTGTTTGTTAATGTCTGTGAATCTGCTAAAGTTACAACTGTGCCTGTGTCTATAGCGTGTGTTACTGTGTTGTTGCTTACTGATGTGCTAATTCCGTTGCCACCTGCAAAATGTAAAACTTCTGAATCCAAATCAATTGATAACACAGTTGAATCATCTGCACTAAAGTCTAGGTCTTCTGCTGTTATTTGTGTATCAACATAATCTTTGACCGCGGCTGATGTAGGCAACGACGTGTCATTGTCGTTTGAACCTATGCCTTCTGACTCTGTTGTAATGGCGGCCGCTTTGAAATCTGATACATCAATGTTTGAAATAGAGTTGCCTGTTCCTTCAACATCAAAAGTTTTGTTAGTGAATGTTAAAGTATCTGATGCAATATTGGCATCTTCAGCATCAACATACGCTTTGATAGATTGCTGTGTTGCAATTTGTGTTGCACTATTTGAAGCAAAGTTGTCTTCATCTAAAACTGCTGTCCCGCTTACACCTGAATTTAAAGTTGCACTGGTTAAAACTTTATTAGTTAAAGTTTGTGAGTCAGTCAACGTCACAACTGTGCCTGTATCTATATCAATTGTCACTGTGTTCGCACTACCTCTGGTAGATATACCAGAGCCACCACTAAATTGTAATGATTCAGTGCTTAATGCAATTGAAAGTGCTGTTGAATCATCTGTTGAAAAGTCTAGATCACTTGCAGTAAGTTGTGAATCCACATATGACTTAATTGCTTTGGCTGATGCTAAAGTATCATCGGACCCTGAAACACTACTTAAATCTGTATCTAACACTCCTGATTTAAGATCCGCTACATCAATATTACTAATACTGTTTCCTGTACCTTCAACATCAAAAGTTTTATTTGTAAATGTTAATGTGTCAGACGCTATGTTGGCATCTTGTGTGTCAACATATGCTTTAATAGATTGTTGAGTTGCTAATGATGTAGCACTATCGCTACCCATCGCATCTTCATCTAGAATAGTCGTTACTGTGGCACCACTAGTGCCAACTTTTAAATTTTCTAATACAACCGTGCCTGATCCACTTGCATTTATGTTTAGGTCATCGTTTGATCTATTTGTAGATATGCTGTTATCTGAAATCGTTAGGTCATTTAAAACAATGTTACCTGTGCCGGCAGTGGTTATTGTGAAATCTGCGTTACTTGGCGCTGTAAGTGTCGATCCTATTGAACCTATGTCGCCTAAGTCTTCTAATGTTCCAAACTCTAAAGCGTTTCCTGCCGCATTTACTCTTAGAACTTGTAGTGAACTTCCTATTGATGATAAACCTGTTCCACCGTGACTTACTGCAACGGTTTCTCCGGATTGAAATTCGGCCATCCCTGTGGCCACATTGTCGCTGTTAAAGACGACTCGTACGGGTGTTTTATCTGCCATAGTTTAGTTCTGTGCCCAGCCTTCGTAAATTCGCTGGATGCATTTCCTTTTAACTTTACGTATTTAACTAAAATTGAAAAAGTGTTATACCTGCCGCATTGGCTGAAAGTGCTGAACCATCACTTAAAGTAAAGGTCTGTCCCGCATCTGTATAAACAGGCACAGTTTCAACAGTTGCATTGAACTCTAGATTCAATCCGGCAGTTTGGGCCAATAATTGTGCGTCTGTAAATGAAGTGCTTCCATCTGTCAGGTATACTGGCACGTTTTGTATTGGTCTTGCCCTTGTACCAGCAGTTGCGCCTAGCAACGCTATGGGATTTGCAGACACTTTACTGCCTGTTGGCAACACTGCACCCTCCGCCGCTATGGTCACTGAACCTGTTCCATCCGAACTTATAGTTGCTCCACCAAGATCAATAGTGTTTGCGGCAACAAATAAAGTTTGCCATCTACGTGTGCTTGAACCTAGTGTAAAAACACCATCCTGAGATGGTATCAAGTTTCCGGCAATCTGCACACCAATCGTGGAATCTTCAGTTTGAATAGTTGTGCCTGATATCCTTATGCCCTCGACTACAACATTTCCGTTGCTTGACGTCAATGTCAAATCTGCATTAGACGGAGCCGCTATGGTGGATCCGATGAAACTAAGATCACCAACACTAACATTAGAAATTTCGTTATCAACGTAGGCCTTGATTGACTGTTGAGTTGCCAATGCAGTTGCTGAATCAGAACTCATGTCGTCCTCATCTACTATAGAGGTCACTGTTGAGCCTGAACCTATTTTAAATGAGTCATTTACTACCACAACGCCTGCGCCCGAAGTTTGTAAGGTCAAGTCAGCACTAGTTGGCGCTGACAGTGTCGATCCAACCGCTGACAAGTCACCAAGAGAACTGCTACTTCCACCGGTGCTTATGGCATTACCACCAGGAGTAACACCATCCCCTAGGGCAAGGCTTCCTGTGTCAACGTCTACCACTAGATATCCGTCTTCAATAACAGTTGTTGCTAAGTTGTAATCTTTGTATGAACCTACTAGTTTTCTAAATGCCATGTACGCTCCTTAAATTTGGCCAGATAACTTCTTTAATCTTTGAATAAATTCACTTTCGTTTTGTGGTTCTTTGTTTTTCATTGCGGCCGGAATGCCTGGTTTGTCTCCACTTGTCACTTCTGGCGCCTGTACAAGTGGCTCTTCTTCCTTAACTTCTGGTCCTTTGTCTTCTTGATCTTTTGTAACGTTTGCAATTGTTTCTGAATCTTTGCCCAGTTCTGCTTTTCTCATCTCAATTTCTTGTTGTAATGGATACACTGCTGGAGCATCGTTGGGATCATCAGACGCTACCTTGCCTGGATTTTCTTCTGGTCCGGTGCTTTGTTGGTTTTGAACATCTGTGTCAGTTGTAACACTGGCTCCTTTGGCTCCAATTAAATTTTGTAGAAGTGCTTCGTCCTCTTTGTCGGGTGTAGCCTTGATGTTTATTTCGATATCTTTAAATCTCATCCGTTATCCTTATGAAAATATGGCGTTCTGACGTGCTAGACAGACCCAACCAGTTGATTGATAGAGCAGTACTACGGTGTCTTCTACATCATTGAATGTTATTTGTGTTCCGTTAATAAAGTTTGCCGGAGTTACTATTCCATCGCCTCCGTCTGTCACCATCGAAATTATTTTAAGTTGTCCTTCCACACCATCTGCCAATGAAAACGCTTGGTTAGATCCTGTTGTTATTAAAAGTGTGACTGTGTCTGTTAAACTAACAACTTCTGTGCTACCCGATCCAGTCAGTCTTTGCACTCCAAAAACATTTCCTCGAGAGAATAACGTGCCTGTTACATCAGTGGCTTCTGCTATTGTAATCTTGGTTGAATCATCTGAACTTAAAGTTGTGCCATTTATTTTTACAGCACCTAGCGTAAGGTTACCTGTTCCGCTTGGTTGGATGCTCATGCCAGCATTTGATCCATTCGCCGATATCACGTTTGTTGTTAAACTGTTTGCAGTTATATCTGTTGCAGTTAGATCACCTGTCATGGTAGTATCTCCTGTTACAAATAGATCACCGCTTTCGTCTACTTTAAAAATGTATGTGTTTTCAGTTGGTGAACTGTCTGGATTGGTGTTGTTGTAGATCCTGAATGCTTCTCCTGTGTCCCCACCATTGGAGTCTAAAAACATATTGATACTTTTAACACTGCTTAAAACTGTATTGTTGCTTTGTCCGAATTGTGTCACAGTAAAGTCCAAGAAACTTACCGTTCCTGAACTCTGATCGTTAAAAGATATTCTATTACCACCGGTGATTAGATCGCCGCCTAATAAATTTACTGCGCCTTGGAAGTTTATCTCTTCGCCTATGGTGATTGCTGAGGAATCATCTGTGTCTAAAGTAGTTCCGTTCAATCTTAAGGAACCCAATAGTACCTCGCCTGAACCGCTTGGTTGAATACTGATGCCAGCGTTTGATCCATTGGAACTTATCACGTTAGTTGTCAAACTGTTTGCTGTTATATCTGCGGTGATTAGATTTCCGATTGTGAGTGATCCAGCGGTTACACTTATTCCTCCCGACTTGTCTGCACCTGTCGCCGTGGTGGTTCCTAGTACAAATGAATCTGCAGACTCATCCCATACTATTGCCGCGTTGTCACCTGTTGAGCCTCGCTCAATTATGATTCCTGCATCGTTGTTACTTGAAGAAATTCCTGAATTTAATTCTATAATGTTGTCTGCAACCACCGTGTTTGTGGTGTTTACTGTGGTAGTTGTTCCTGCTACTGTGAGGTTTCCAGCAACACTTACTAATGAACTGTCCAATGTTATGGTGTTTGTGCCAGCGCCTGAGTTGAACCCATCGCCTGCTTTTATCGTGTAGTCGTTCGATGTACGTAAGATTTTCGTCATTTGCAGTATTTATAATAAAAATGGGGGAAGTAAAAACTCCCCCCATTAAGCACGTGTGCTAGAATGATTAGTCTATTAATCAGCCGCGCCAGTGGCACTAAAGTTTCTGATGTCGATGTTACCTTTTCCTGAAACTTGATCTTCGTCCGCTGATTCACTAGTTACTAATGAATAAGGCACGTTTCCAGTCGTTCCTGCGGCAGTCACGTAGTGGATAGTGTTGTTGTAAAACTTCTCTACATATGCTACAGTTGAGTCATCTAAGATAACTTGAACGTTGAAAGTTCCGTTGTCAGTTAAGGTTCCCTTCGTTACTAGTGTCATCACTTCTTCAGATGAATCGTTTAAGTGTACCTTAAACTGTTTTGATCCTCTTTGTGAGACAATGTAAGATCCTGTACCAACCACGTTTGAGCCACCAGTTCTGTAATTACTTACAGCAATGATGCTTGTTGCACCTGGGGTAAAAGACGCTAACATTCTAGATTTTTTTATCGGTCGTCCCATTTGTTTTCTCCTCTTTTAGGAGTCCAATCCCAGTTCTCCTGGGTACGCGGTGGTTATTCCGCATAAGTCCCATCTATATGACGACGGGCACGTTTGAACTGTCTGTATTTATTATATTTTTGGTAAAATTATATTTGTGTTTAAAAGGGCGGTATATTCCTACACCGCCCTGTGTACTATGTGATTACTTCTTCGTGTAAATTGCATACAAGACGTAAACAGCAACCAAGCCAGTTAGTCCTTCGGCTGATAAAGTTTTCACAATTCCTGTGATGTTTTCGATGATCATCATGTCAGGCCAGAACGGAATGTTTTGACCTTTGAATAATACCTCAAGAACTATCCCCAGGGCGATAAGGCTGAAGCCGACATCTGCGAAAGACTTAGCCCAACCTTTTACTTTGTTTAAGATATCCATTTGGATCTCCTTTTGTTTTCACGTTTCCTAAGAAACGCAAGAATTATTTAGAAGACTTTTTTTGAAATGATAATACCTTATTTGGAATTTGAATCGTATGATATTGAAAAAAATCTTTATCTACTTACAGAATTCTTCGTACAACATATAATCATAGCTGTTATAACTTCTATGCCACGATTTAAAATCATCTTTGAGATCAGAAAATTTTTGTACTTTTTGATAGTCTTTGTCTGATTGATTTGAATTCAATCTTGGTTCTGGATCTATTTTTAATTCTTTTGCAACCTCTGTCCACGATTCTTCAAACTTATCGGAATCATACACAGTAATTTTTTTATCTGTTAATACTTTTTTTACAGTTTTGTATCTGGCCTCCATGGAAACAGAATCGTGTCTTCCTATGTATTTGCCATACAGCCATAGCACTATAAAATTGCCTGACATCATTGATAGGTGCTGGGCAAAATCTTTGCTTAATTCGTGTCCAAATTTACAATCATAATTGAAATGACTAACATCTCTGGCCAATGGTTCGCGTAACCAGACATAATGTTTACCCGGTTGTGATATGTTTGTGTAGTGTCCGCACACAATATTTGCATTGCCTTCACCTTTACCTTGCCCATAAGTTCTTAGGAACGCAGTTTTGATAGGTTGTGTTGGGTCAAACTTTGGATCTTCGCTTACTCTGTAGTAACGCATTCCGTCATACAATGGATAGACAACAAGTGTAGATCCTTTTGGTAATTGACCAATGCTTTCTCTGTGTGCCAATCTTAGTTGTAAACTACTGCCTGCTGTTTTTGGTATGTGATGAAAACAATATTGCACATCAGTATTTAAATTTTGAAAGTGCCACCACAAAAAAAGGCGACATAAAGCCGCCTTTT
>FUFK010042837.1_pt1 | contig 12046 bp, 23 predicted proteins | sample 1021851 | NCBI WGS metagenome assembly FUFK01 (sample SAMEA51879418, study PRJEB19060) | metagenome
TTGTTTCCTGGTAGAAACTTATGAAAGACAAATTTGTAATTTTTGCAGAAGAGCCTCCTATAGAACTACAACTATCCACAGAGATGCGTTGTAGGGAGGTAGAAAACAATCCTGACATAGATTATGTTAAGAGATATTGTGTAAGTCTTTTGCGTAACAATGCAAAAAGAGATGCAATTCTTGCAGCAACTCTACAAGAATTGGCAGAGGCTCATGTAACAATAGCAAAAGCAGAACAGGCAAAAATAATACACTGGTGGGTTTTGCGTAGAATGGTGCGTAACTTTTTTATATCAATAGCATTGTTTTTTGTAATAAGGCTTAATAAGTTTGTAACAGCCTTGAATAAACGTATTGGTAAAAATTAATTAGGATCAAAACGTCTTTTTTTTAAATTAGCAAAAGCTTTTTGTTGTTTAGTTGTAAGTAGCTTATATAAAAATATACGCCAATCAAAACGGTAAGTCATTTTGCTCCTCATCTTGTGGTTTTGCTACAGATACAGAACCTGATACAAAGTTTGTACCTTTTTTTGATTCACGATTCCATGCACTGACAGGAACTTTTATTACTTTGTCACCTGCATAATTAGCTTCACCAGGTTGTCCAGTAATCCATTCTGCAAAAGCAAGTGCATCTGGTACTTCAAATTCAATACTGCCACTCATGTCAGGAGACTTTTCAGATCTTTTTTCGTTGTTTGTGAACAGAACTAATCTGCCGTTAAATAAATTTTCGTAAGCCATTTAAAGAATGTGATAGTGGGCAAGGATAATCTCGTTTGTTAACGAGGACATAGTTACTTTTTTGTCAGTAATATATCTTTTNTGCACTTCTTGTTGCATTTTTTTATATGCTTTTTGATCAATTAGTGCATTAATACGGATCTTAGGAAAGTCTTTAGAATTTTCCATCTTCTAACTCCTTAAGACAGTTTTTCAGTTGCAAAACTGTCATTTGTTGTAGTTTAGATCCATTACCTGTAATTTTGTACTGACTTGCTTTTGCCAGTACCCATAACTTTTTCTGTTCGTCATCTTTCATTTTGACGTTCAGTTCATTCATAATCATGCTGACAAGCTCTTCTCTGCTGTACTGATTTTTCTTGATAGGTTCTGGAGTAGGTTCGGTATCAGGCACAACAGTAAGATGTGGTTTGTTATCTTCTATTTCTTCTTTAGCCCAAAGTTCATAACCTAAAGAAAACTGAAACGCACAATGTGCCACAAATCCTCTGCGTTGAGAGTCTGATACTTCTCTTGCATCAATCTGTTGTCTTTTTAGTGCCTCTTTTTTATTACCCATTATCGGATAAATAAAATCAGAAAATTTGTTACCTTCTGGATCTTGGAAATAAAAAATAAAATACATAGAACCATCTGGTGCATCAAATAATGGTGTACCATCTTGTTCATTCATTTTTGTGTGATGTGTCCAACCAGGACACTTCTCATTAAATATGGAGGCAACTTTCGCCCATGCCATATACTTTGCCTTAAAACCTGTAGGCAATTCGTGTACATCTTTTATTTCGATGACACCTGCAAGATTAGGATTATTAGTGTTCATAGTTTTAATATCTCTAACACATATGATCATGTCAAGATCATATATTCATATGTAAATAAAACTTGTTTTCCACAGGGTGATGCGTAATGATGCAAACTGCATACTTTTGCATCACATTGCATCACTATGATGAAACGAATTACAGTTACTATTTCAAAAGTAACAGAGGCTAAATTAAAAGAAAAAAAGCCCGAATACCTGTCACTGTCTAAATACATAAATATGATATTAGAAAGTAGTCTTGACAACCTTGACAGCATAGTTAGACTACCCGCGTACCGTGTCGGTGCGGAAGAGATATCTAATCATATAGATTTAAATTCAAATACATCTACACCTGTAAACGAAGATAAGGTACACTTTGAATCTTCTAATTTTTCTTCTAAAGAAAAAAATTTAAAAAATTCAATCGCTATTTTAGGGGAAGATGTCGGAAGGGAGTCTGAGGGAAACCCTAAGAACCCCCCTTTACCGTATGATTTTGAGACTAGTATTCCTAATAAATTGAAGCCATATTCTGATAAAATAGCATCGTTCTGGCGTGTAAAAAAAGGTACAAAAAATAGGCTTGCTTGGTCTTTGCAAATGGGAGAACTAGAAAAAATATTAGATAATCTTGGTAAAAAAGTTCTTGTAGAGCAACTTGATCAAGCTTGTATGGCAGGTACTTGGAAACAAATTAATTATAATAGAACTATTGAATATTCTGATAAAAAAGAAGAAGTAAAGCAAACAAAACACCCAGCACATAAAGTATTTAAAGCTAGTGATTTAGGTTGGTAAACATGAAACAACTACCTTTAATACAAATAAACCCAATCAATGGTGATAGATATTATGTAAATGAATATAAACCTAGTTTAAAATATGCATCTGTTACTAATGTTCTTGCAAAGACTGTATCAAAATCTATGGCATATGGATTAGGTATATGGAGACATAAGCAAATAGATGCAGGTTTAGATCCTGATATAGAATTAAAAAAAGCAGCACAACGTGGATCTGATTTGCATAATTGGACAGAACAATATTTAAATGGTGAGACTCCCCGAGTGTTACCTGAGTACAAGAAATATACTGATAAAATACAAGAATGCCCTATATGGAAACATATAGATAAGGTTATATGTACAGAACAAAAAGTTTGCAGTGACAAAAACGTAATACCTTTTGCAGGTACATTTGATGCATTGTTGAAAATTAATGGTAAGACAGTATTGTTTGACTTGAAAACAAAAAATGCAGATAAAGGTATACCTACAAAAGAGTTAACAAATGAAGCATTATGTCAAATGCAAGCATATCGTGTTTGTCTAAAAGAAAATCATGATATGGATGTAGATAGATTTATTGCACTATATGTATATCCAGATCAACCTGCATATCCTGTACACGCAAGTGGTGAGGCATTAAGTATTTATGAAAATTTATGGATTAAAAGATTAAAACAATACGCAAATCAGCAACTATGGCAATGACAAGAAGAGAACAACTGTTAAAACAAGTAAAAGAACACGCAGAAAAGATGCGTAAGTTTCAACAGGAGTTTCATAAAAATATGAGCAACAAAGATGAAATGACATCTAAGGACTTGCAGTATATGAATAAGGTGTTTGAGCAGATGAAGCTAGACCATGAAAAATTATTAACTGAATACTACAACTATAAAAAACCTGACTTATGATTGACAGGTATAGATATTAACCTATACTATAAATTATTATCTCTTACAAAATGAACGTACCAATTCTTGCAGAAGAGTATTTATCCAGACTTGCAGAACTAAAAAAAGAAATGGATGAATGCCAAACAGAAATTAGGCTTGTATATGCAAAGCTTACAAAGTATTTAGCAGAAGGACATCTTGACTATCTAAAGTCAAGTTCTGGCAGCATTACATATAAGAACAAACAGTATATACCTGTTAAAGGTAGAGTTGTTTACGATTACAGTAGTGATCCTGATATTGCTGCTAAACAAAAAGAGTTACGTCAGCTTAAAAAAGTAGCAGAAGCTATAGGTACATTAGAGTCAAAACAATCTCCTGATTCTTGGAGAATAAAAGAGGTGGAAGCAGAATGACTACTAGAAAAAATTGGCAATGCCCTGAATGTAAAAATACTGGCTTTGCTGTATTTAAAACATATCCTTATCAAAACTACATATTGCGTTGGGTAAAATGCAAACAGTGTAAATACAATATGTATACAAAAGAAGAGATCATCACAAAAGAAGATGTTACCTGGCGTAGTGAAAACAATAACTCTTACATGGAGCTAAAAAATGAAGACTAAAGAAAAAATAGACTATGCATTTAGCAGAATAAAAGAGTTGTTCTTGCTGATAAACAGTTGGGCTCGGGGAGTGTCAGATAAGACATCTGAGTATGACGAAATTAAAAAAAGAAAGCAAGAAATAATAGAAGATTTATATGCACAGATAGGAGAATTAAATCGTGTATGGAATGAACAGGAGTTAGAACTTACAACAAAAGAATATATTTGTAAGTTTGATGAACTGAAACAAAGAATACATGAACTTGAGAAATAGTTTGACAAGGTATATATCTAGACCTATAATAATTAACATATATCTCTTACAGCAATGAACTTAGAACAACAAGTCAAACATTTAGATAAGCATTATCGTGATGGTAATGCACTTGTGTCAGATAAAGAGTTTGACAAACTTGAAAAGCAGTTACTTGCAATCAATCCTGACTCTGACTATTTCACAAACAAAAATGCATTGCCTTTACCATCGTTAGAAAAAGATCGTATAGAAGATTTTATAGAAGGTTTACACAAAGATACAGATATAGTTGTAGAACCAAAGATTGATGGTTGTGCAGTAGCAATAAAATATGTAAATGGAATGATATCACAAGCAATAACACGAAAAGGTAAAGATATTACTGATCACATTGTGCGTATTAAAACAGTACCTCTTACTATACCTATTGATAAAAAAATTATGATTCGTGGTGAATTATATGCAGAAAAAGAATTGCCAAATTATAGTCAGCGTATCGCATCAGGTTATTTAAGAACAAAATGCAAAAATCCTAATGATTATCGACCTAACTCAAAGTTAAAATTTTGTGCCTTTCAAATAATCAATGCTGAAATAAATCAATGGGATGTATTATCCTTGTTATTGAAGTTAGGCTTTCACACTATTCGTTCTTACTCTAAAGTTCCAGCATGGTCAATAAAAGAAGAATATAAATATTGGTACAAAAATGACTTTCCAACAGATGGGGTAGTTCTTAAAATAAACGATTACAAATTACAGCAAACCAGACCTGACTACTGGCAGATGGCAATAAAGCATTACGCATGACAGAAGTAAGATGGATGACAGTTGGCATACCTGCTCCGCAAGGATCTAAACGTCATGTAGGTAGAGGCATAATGATTGAACAATCTGCAAGTCTACCTGCCTGGCGTAATCAACTTATATACGACATACAAAAGGCTGCTCGGGGAGTTAAATTTGATGGTGGTGTTAACGTAACTTTAGACTTTAGATTTCCACGTTTAAAATCACACTACAGAACAGGCAAGTACTCACATATATTGCGTGATGATGCACCACTCTATAAAATTACAAAACCCGATATTGATAAGATTATTCGTGCCGTTATGGATTCCATGACATTGTCAGGTGTTATAAAAGATGATGCAAATTGTTATTTAATTATGTCTCGTAAAATGTATTGTAATGCTGATGAACAACCTGGAGTTTACGGAATTATCGCAGATACGCAAAAGTGTGATAATATATAAACAAGAGATATACCAATCGTCCTACTCTACAGGGCGATTTTTTTTGTTTGTGTATAATAGGAACATGGCAGAAAAGGTTTTACAGTTTAACGCAAAAGTATTGCTCGGGGAGTTAAATAATATAGAACGTGTTCTTTTGCCTAGAGCTAGTTATATTTCATTAAATCGTGCTGTATTCGATGCAAGAGTACGATTACAAAAAGAAGCAAAAAATAGATTTAATAATGTTTCACGTTTAACCAATGATTCTTTTTTATATGAAAAACCTAAACAAATTGGCAATAGTTTAGAGGCATCTGTGTATATTAGACCACGGATACCTAAAGGTAATGCACCATCAAAATATTTAGCACCGCAAATATATGGTGGTAGTGCATATAGAACACGTTTTCAAAGAGCCTTAGAAAGGTCACAAACCTATTTAGGTCGTGACAGTGAACCAATTTTAAGTAGTGATAAAATTATGTCACCTATTGTTAAAATAAGTCCTCGCACATATTCGACAATTACTGGTCAAATGCGTGGTACATCAAAACCAAAAAATAAAAGATATTTTTATATAGGAGATAAAATACAAAGAGCAGCAAGTAAAAACGGCAAAAAACCACCTAAAAAAGGTATATATTTTAGAGCCAGTAAAAACGATAAAATTAATATGATTTTATTTGAAAGAGATACGCCATCATATACAAGTAAATTTAAATTTTTTGACTATGGAAAAGATGAGGTCGCTAAATCATTTAAAAAAAATTTATTGCAAGAGCTAAAGAGAAAATGATGCAGTTCTGGCAAGGGTTCGGTTTAGAGAAGTTCTTGCAAGGTGTCGGTTTAGTGCAGTTCTGGCAAGGGTTCGGTTTAGGGCTATTACGGGAAAAGGTCGGTTTAGTACATATGTATTATAGGTAAAAACAGTACAAATGTACTATAAATACCAGGAAAAAGGGTCAAAAGCTAGTTATACCAAGGGATCTCAAGGTTTTTAGTTATACATAGTTAAAAACTAGTTTCTAACAACAATTTAAGGCAAAATAACCTAAAATTAATATCAACAAATCAGCCCTAAATATGCCCACTAAATAACACAAATTAAGCCCTAATTTTTTTTTAAAAAATAATAAAAATTATTTATTAATTAACCTGGTTAAAAAATATAAAAAAGATCTCAAAAAAAATATAAATTAAAAAAAATAATTTGAAAATGTACCAACTAAAAAAAGTGTATATACAATTTCACTGTGTGGACATTTTATAAATTGTCACAATATATATTTATTGACTCTACATATTGACCTAATGTATTTATTAATAAATCAGTTTTTTATCTCTTAGCCTGGTTTATTATTCCTACTATGAAACAATCAAATAAAATAATGCTTGAATTAAAAAACCAGGCATTAAAACAAATAAAAAAAGACTATCAAAAAATAAAAGATGAAATAATTAAAGAAGATACTACTTACTGTCTAGTTAACGGAAGTAATGAAAAGAGTATTGTTAATGGTGACAGTTTTAAAGACAGTGAGGTTAAATAATGAAAGTTAAAACTAAAAAAGGTATATTGCATTTAATACACGGCTTAATGGCATTAAGTGCAGTTAATAACCCTACTGACCTTGAAATGGTACAAAAAGCCCTAACCAGGGCTAAAAAGGGCTTAACTGATCATGAAATATTAATTGCTCACTATGCTTATGAAGCACAAAAAGAATATATGGACTATTTAAAAGACACATATAAAAAGCTTAAATAAATATTAAATTTATAAATTATCCTCTTATTTTGTTGACATGGTCAATATATTGACCTATTATAACAATTAAGAGGTTTTTTTATTCCCTCGTATCTCTTAACCATGATTAAACTCTTAGCTTATCTTACTTTGGTAACTGTAACAGCCGTTACAGGTTACCAGGCATACAACGCCCTTAACACATTTCAAGAGGCACATTTAAACCGTCTTAACACTTATTTAGAGGCGGTTAATAAATGAATAAGCCAAAACTACCAGTTATAAAGCTTAAAAAGCATATAACCACCAAAACAATTAAAAACAATCCTAGTTTTTTAATTACTTTGGATCATGATAAAAACTATTTAAGGGTTGCAAAATGAAACAAATTGAACTTATAGGCTTATTAATTAAGTATAAAACCAACTTAAAAGCCTTAAAACAACAATTAAGCCCCACGTTTTGGGATCTCTTTAAAACAGCCGTTAACAATAACGATGTTAAAAGGGCGGATTATTGGCTTTCATATTGTTTATTAAATAAATAAACATATGAATAAAACACAAAAAGAACGCCTCGATTATTTACAAGTCAAGGCCCGTTCAGCAGCTTTACATCTCGGTATCTTTAAACATCATCTTAAAGTTTTAGAAGATGAGAAATTTTTAAATATTGATAGATATCAAGTTTTAATGATTTTACCAGGTGCAAAAGATGCTAAACGCATTTATTCAAATATGACTTATATAGAATGTATTACTTTTTTGGATGCTTTAAAAATTGCTACTAAGGTAGTTAAACAAGTTCAAAAAGAGAATACTGATTTTATAAGTAGACATTTTGAAGTAATAAAAGGTTAATAAAATTTATTAACTTTTAACCGCCCTATTTTATAGGGCTTTTTTTATATCTCTTATTAAATCTAAAAAAATGAAAAAAAATTACTTATTCTCTTTTATAGAGAAAACAGGTAACACCAAACTTGGCGCGGGTATGTCCTCTACTTACAGTAGCTCTAATACATGCCCTAATGCTTGCCCTTTTAAAAATAACGGATGCTATTGTTCCGAGGGCTATTACACGCGCTTACACTGGCAAAAAGTGGACACGGGCGAAAGAGGCATTAAATTTAATGAATTAATTAATAAAATTAAATCTTTAAAGCCTGGTTCTAAGTTACGCCTTAATATAGGCGGTGATCTTGTAGGCCATAACAATAATATTTATAAGTCATACTTAGATAAATATGTACAGGCGTGTAAACCTCTTAAGGCGTGGACTTATACACATTACCCAATATCAAAAGGAAATAACCTACAACTTATAAAACAAGCTAATAAAAAAGGCTTATCAATTAACGTAAGTTGTGAGACTGAGCAACAAGCCTTACAAAGTGTAGATAATAAATTATTAACTGCTTTAGTTGTTAAGTCTACAGAGACGCGCAAAAGCTACAAGTTAAAGGATATACACGGCAATACAAAGGCAACCGTGCTTATATGTCCTCAACAAACAAGTAATAAATCTATTACATGCTCAGAATGTATGCTTTGTTATGAAAGGCCGTATAATATCATTATTGGCTTTTTAGCTCATAACGCATTTAAAAAAGTTAATAAAATTTTAGAGAAATTAAAACAATAATTTATCTAAAATTGATATAATAACTAGCCCTATTTATAGGGCTTTTTTAGTGCCTAAAATAATTAAAATATAAATTAAAAACATACTATAAAAATATTTATAAATCTAAAAATAAATACGATATACCAGGGCATAACAAGCCCTTAAAATATATTCTTATTGAGAATACTAGAAATAAACTGTGTGTATAAAATGTTACACAAATGTGACTAGGTTCTTTTTTTCCAGGCTATTTAAGGCTTATTTCGACCCCCAAATTTTTTCTAGGCACAAAATTTACAATGTAGTTACAAAATCGCCCAATATAACAATCTGGTTACAAAANCTATTCTCAATAAGCAAATATTTCTCAATAAAAATGCGGAATTATACCATGACTACAAATGTTTTGCTAATGTAACCTCAAGACAGTTACAAAAAAATTAATGGCACTAATTAGTAGGTCAGAGGCAGCAAGATTAAAGAACGTAACTCCACAGGCGGTATATAAGGCTATAAATCAAGGCAGACTTACTCCTGTTGTAGATAACGATGGAAAAGTTATGTTAGATAAAGATGCTTTTGTAGAAGATTGGGAGAAAACATACCATCCTAATCAGATCAAAAAATCTAATAACTATCACAAACCAAGACAGAAGGCAGTAATTTCAGATATACCTGCATATGAAGAAAGTCGTGCAAGGACTGAACATTTAAAAGCAGAGTTGTTAGAGATAGAACGCAAGCAGAAAGAAGAGCAGCTTGTAGATAGCAAAGAGGTAAAAGCAACATGGTTGCAACTAATNGCATTAGCTAAGACAAAAGTATTAGGNATACCTAGNAAGGCAAAACAACGCATACCTGATNTAGATGTNTCTGCTATGAATTGTTTNGAAGATATTGTTAGAGAGTCNNTGGAAGAGATAGCTGATACACANGCTGCATGACAAATATNCAAGAGNTAGAGAAAGCTGCGTTAGAAGCATTTAGACCGCCNAAAAAACTTAGTCTTAGTGAATGGGCTGATGAGTATGCNTATCTGTCTGTAGAAAGTTCTGCTGAAGGTGGTCGNTGGAGAACACTGCCNTATCAGAAAGGNATTATGGATGCNATTACTGANCCTAATATTGAGCAGGTNACAGTNATGAAGTCAGCAAGAGTTGGATATTCTAAAATACTTAATCACGNTATTGCNTATCACATACATCAAGATCCTTGTCCAATAATGATTGTNCANCCNACTATAGAAGATGCAACTGGATATTCTAANGAAGAAGTNGCACCTATGNTAAGAGATACAAAATGTTTACATGGTTTAGTATCTGANGCAAAAGCAAAAGATGGTCAAAACACATTANTACAAAAACAGTTTCCTGGTGGTACGTTAGGANTAGTAGGAGCTAANTCACCTAGAGGTTTTCGTAGAGTTAGTNGACGTATTGTTCTTTTTGATGAAGTTGATGGCTATCCTGTAGGTGGAGCGGGTACAGAAGGNGATCAGATAAAGCTNGGNATNAGAAGAACAGAATATTACTGGAATAGAAANATAGTTGCAGGGTCTACACCTACTGTTCAAGACTTTTCACGCATAGAAAAGCTATTTAGCGAGTCAGATCANCGNAGATACTTTGTTCCGTGTCCAGAATGCGGTGAAATGCAGTATTTTGTCTGGNATAACATAAAATGGCAAGGAAATGANCTAAATACAGCNTCATATTGCTGCAAATCGTGCGGTNTTTTNATCCCNCANAGCAAAAAACGATGGATGGTAGAAAGAGGNGAATGGCGNGCNACTGCTGAAGGTAATGGTAAGCACGTTGGTTTTCATATATGGGCAGGTTATTCTTANTCNCCAAATGCATCATGGNCTAATCTTGCAGAAGAATGGNTNGCATCAAAAGACAATCCAGAACAGTTACGNACNTTTATAAATACTGTTNTAGGTGAAGTTTGGCAAGATGAGTACGAATCTAAGGTNGGTGCTANTGCNTTNATGGAAAAANCAGCNAANGAAGAATTATGAAAAAGGTGTACCGCCAGAAGANGTATTAGTTTTGTTNGCTGGTATTGATACACANGATGACAGACTTAGTTTGTCTGTTTGGGGTGCNGGTAGAAANGAAGAGTTTTTNNTATTAGATAGAGTAAAAATATATGGTTCGCCATCNAGACCNGATGTNTGGNAACANNTNGATGAAATATTACANACACCNTANACAAATGTNAANGGAATAAAAATGCGTATNGANGTAGCTGCTATNGATACTGGTGGTCANTTTACNNANGAAGTNTATANCTATGTAAGAGANAGANCTAANTTAGGAATGATAGCAATNAAAGGTATAGGCAAACTNCGNAACGATGCATTTNTAAGNAAGCCAAACAAAATAGATTATGGATCTACAGGTAAAACAAGAAGAGGTAGCGTNATGTTATTTTCTGTTGCTGTTAATAAAATAAAAACGCANATGCATAGAAGNTTAAANGAAGCAGAGCCNGGTAAAGGTGCTTTACANTTTTATCCGACNANAACNTCTGATTATTTTGAAGAACTNACAGCAGAAAGAGAAATAAGAAAACAACGTAATGGNTATCAGTTTGANNGNGTATGGGTNAAGAANAGTGGNGTNAGAAATGANGCGTTNGATGAGATGNTNTATGCCTATGCTGCATTACATCGTCTATATCAAATTTATGACCGCAGAACATTATGGAATCAGTTAGAAAAACGATATAAAAACCAAAATAGTGATTCTAAGGCAAATAGAGGTAGAATAAAACCAAAGAATGTACAATCTGATTATGTTACTAACTGGTAGAGGTCATTATGTGGATATCTGATCTACCATCTGTTATAAGTGCAGGTGAAACTATTAAGTGGAGAGATGAGGCAACAACTGTGCCTTTTAATCAAAATGCAACAAGTTCTGATTGGACACTTACATATTATTTAAGAACTAATACAGCAGGTGAAGGACATATAAGCGTAGGTAGTGCATATAACACTGGATGGCAATTTACTATTAGTGCGACTGATTCTGCTGGATTTGATGCAGGTGATTGGTATTGGTGTGCAATAGTATCTAAGTCAGCAGAAAAATTTAAATTAGGTCAAGGAACACTTACTGTAAAACAACAACTTGAATATTCTGGCACACCTGGTGCGATAGATTATAGAACTACCGCAGAAACAGACTTAGCAAATATTTCTGCTGCTATACGAGCGATTGTTTCTGATAAGGCAAAAGAATACACTATAGGAGACAGAACATTTAAACGTCTTGATTTACCTGTGTTAATAGCTAGAGAAAGTCAGTTAAAAAGTATTGTCAAAAGT
>FUFK010042211.1_pt1 | contig 12045 bp, 15 predicted proteins | sample 1021851 | NCBI WGS metagenome assembly FUFK01 (sample SAMEA51879418, study PRJEB19060) | metagenome
AAGGAGAAAGCAGAAGCAGCGTTGATGCAGATGCATCCTGACTTTGATGAAATTCGGGACAGCGAAAGTTTTCACGAGTGGGCTGAAGAACAGCCGAAGTGGGTGCAAGATGCGCTTTATGAAAACGACAACGACGCACGTTCTGCTGCTAGGGCGATTGACCTCTACAAAGCTGATATGGGTATTGGCAAGAAAAAACCCAAGTCAGACAAAGACGCAGCCAAGTCTGTGTCCACAAAGAATAGTCGCAGTAAACCGCAAGAGAATGAAGCCTCGACGTACTTAAAAGAGTCGGAAGTACAAAAGATGTCGCCGCAAGAGTACGAAGCGAGGTCTGACGAAATCATGGAAGCTATCCGTTCTGGAAAGTTTCTCTATGATGTGTCGGGTAATGCCCGATAAAAAAGTGTTGACAAATAGTTATTTTTTCGTATAACTATAGACAACAAAGGTGTAAGTGGGTTCGCTACCTGCTTGCACTAATCCGCAAACAATACAGTCTTACGGATTACCTGACGAGCATGGCCCGTTGAATATTCGGTCGGCCAACTGAATAGAATACGCACCCATTGTGAATCAGCCTCTGATTAGTCTGGTAAGTTTGCATCTGTTAAATGCCTAAATAGGAGATAACATCATGGCTTTTACTACCGCAGCCGGGCATGGTAATCTTCCTAACGGTAATTTTTCGCCCGTAATTTACAGCAAACAGGTGCAACTTGCTTTCCGCAAGGCATCTATTGTTGAAGCAATCACCAATAATGATTACTTTGGTGAAATTGCGCAAATGGGTGATTCCGTTAAGATTATCAAGGAACCCGAAATCACTGTTAAGGAGTACGCACGTGGTACAACCATCACGCCGCAAGACCTTGACGACGAAGACTTCAGCCTGACAATCGACAAAGCTAACTACTTTGCGTTTAAGGTTGACGACATTGAAGAGGCGCACAGCCACGTAAACTTCCAGTCTCTGGCAAGCGACCGTGCTGCATACCGTCTCGCTGACCAGTTTGACCAAGACGTTCTTGGCTACCTGTCAGGCTTTAAGCAGTCTGCCATTCATGGCGCTGCTGACACTGTTAACACGACTGTTAATGGTGGCAAGGCTGTTACCACCGCTTCGGATGGTGCCAACCTTGTAGGTGCGGAACTGCTGGCTTCNATGTCNCTNGACGCATCTGACTTCACCGCTGAAGACGGAAGTGCTGGCTCTGCCAATAACTGTATTGGTATTAAAGCCCGTGCGCCGGGTCAAACAACAGTGACAATGCACGCATCAACTGGCGGTCTTGCCAGCCCACTGCAAATCATTGCACGTATGTCACGTCTGATGGACCAACAGAATGTTGATACCCAAGGACGTTGGCTCGTTCTTGACCCTGTTTTCATTGAAGTTCTGAAGGATGAGGACTCACGTCTTCTGAACTCTGACTTTGGTGGTTCTGGTCTTCAGAATGGTCTTGTCGTAAATAACCTCCACGGTTTCCAAGTTTATTCGTCCAACAACCTGCCGTCACTGGGTACTGGCTCAGGCACTACAGGTGGTCCGAATACATCAAACATGGGCATCATCGTGGCTGGTCATTCTTCTGCTGTTGCAACTGCAGAGCAGATTAACAAGACTGAAACCTACCGTGACCCTGACAGCTTCGCTGACATTGTTCGTGGTATGCACCTGTATGGTCGCAAGATTCTTCGTCCTGAAGCAATCGCTACTGCGGCATACTGCTTGGCGTAGGGGGGATTAAATTATGGCTACAATTAGCACTCTTTTAAAACCAGCCCACGGCAGCACCAATCGTGGACGTGCTCCATACTACGTAGATATGACTGTTGACCTTACGGCACAGGCAATTTCTAGTACGGCTGGAGACGTGGTTCAGTGTCTCACCATTCCTGCAAACACACGTGTACTACACGCTGGGTTTCAGGTTGTAGAGTCCGCAACCATGAATACTGGCACAAATGCCACAGCAACATTGGGTGCAGCAGACGCTGACGAATTTGTTGCGGCATTTGACATCGACGGTGCTTCGGATGGTGCTTATGCTCCTTCCGCAACACCTGCAGCAGATGTAACACTTGCTACTGCAGATACTTTGGACCTTACCTTTGCGGGTGACGGTGCAACGTACACTGCTGGCAAAATCCGTGTTTACGCTGTGATGATGGATGTAAGTGACCAAGGTGACGTATCTGCTGATGAAGTAGACCGTGACGCACTTGCCTAACTAATATGGGGGGCGGCAGAAGTCGCCCTCCTAACTTTTGACATTGCTAATAGGAGAAAAAAATGTCAGTATCAACTGCAATGTGTACTAGCTTTAAACAGGAACTTCTTCAAAAAGTTCACAATCTAGGCAGTGACACACTTAAACTTGCACTTATCAAAGCATCTCCATCAGGTACATACGGCGCAGCTACGACTAATTACAGCGATGTAACAGGTAATTCGGATGAAGCAAGCGGTACGGGCTATTCTGCTGGTGGTCAAAACCTAGACAGTGCTGCAATTACTGTATCGGGTACTACAGCACTCGTGGACTTTGCTGATGAAGTGTTTTCGGATGTTACACTTTCCGCTTCTGGTTGTATCATCTACAATTCTAGTGCATCTAACAAAGCCATTGCTACAATCAGCTTTGGTGGCACAGTATCTGCTACTGCCGGTGACTTGACTATTGAGTTCCCTGCGGCTGGAGCATCGACTGCTATTATCCGTATCGCTTAAAGGATAATAAGCGATGGCTGTTACCCTAAACCTAGCTAACTACGGTGCTGGTGTATACGGTACAGCCAAGTATGGACAATACATTGTCACACTTGTAGGCGTTTCTGCGACAAGCGCAGTTGAAACGGTATCAGTCGGTGGCTTTGAAATAGATGTTTCAGAAGTTCTTAGCAGTGTCTCTGCCACTGGTGCGGTTGGCACTGTTGCTATTAGTAATAGTGCTTCACTTACAGGTATAGCTGGAACTGGTGCAATTGGCACTGTTGCTATCGGCAATAGTGTTACACTCACAGGTGTAGCTGGTACTGGTGCAATAGGCACTATTGAAGACCAAGTAACTGATGTACTAACTGGAGTATCTGCTACAGGTGCCATTGGCACTATCAAGCCAAACGTAACAGAGATTATTTCCGGTGTTAGTGCAACAGGCCAGATAGGGACTGTTGAAGATAAACCAACAGAAATACTAAGTGGTGTATCCGCAACAGGTGCTATCGGTACAGTAGCCCTTGCAAATACAGTAACACTTTCTGGTGTTGCTGCCACAGGCTCCGTAGGAACTGTAGAAGATAAAGTTACGGAAATCCTCACAGGGGTATCTGCAACAGGTGCTGTTAATACCGTAACAGTTACTAACGACAGTAAGATTGTTCTGACAGGCGTGGCCGGTACGACTAATGTACCTGCAGTAGAGCCACAAGTAACAGAAAAAATAAGTGGCGTAGAGGCTACTGGCTCACTTGGCACCATACTCATATTGGGTGGAGAGGTCGATGTTTCAGTTACTGGCGTGGCTGCTACAGGAGCAGTTGGTTCTGTTTCNGCAAATCCGGGNGCAGGTCTTACTGGTGTAGTAGCTACTGGNGGTATCGGNACACTTGNAATTTCCAACACTGCAGGTCTTNCTGGTGTAGCGGGAACAGGTGCTGTCGGCACATTCACAATNGCTAATANTGCAGGTCTNTCTGGTGTGGCTGGTACAACAAGCGTATCAGCAGTCGAACCNCAGATAACAGNAAAGATAGGTGGCGTNNCAGCTACAGGTNCAATTGGAACCCTTACCGTAACNNCTGGTGTTAGNCAAGTAGTTGTTGGTGTANNTGGCACTGGTCAAATTGGTACAGTATCACCNAATGTAGCAGAAGACATAACTGGTGTGGCAGCTACNGGGGCTATCGGAACNGTCTCTCCAAATGTAGCTGATGTTTTATCTGGTGTATCTGCAACAGGCGCAGTAAANACTGTAACTGCTAATACNGGCGCTACACTTACTGGCGTGGTTGGAACAGGCTCTGTTGCTGCTGTAGCGATTGGTACTGGCACACTTGAGATAGACGTACTTGAAAGTCTTACGGGTGTAAGTGCNGCAGGTGCTGTAGCTGGCGTTGAAGTCAAAGTTACAGAGATACTAACAGGTGTAGCAGGCGCAGGACAAGTCGGNTCTCTNGGTGTGGGAGTTGGCGCTGGCCTGACGGGCGTAGAAGCCACAGGACAAGTNGCAGAACTAGAAGTNGGCACAGGCACACTTGAAGTTGACGTAGTAGAACTACTAGCTAGTGTAGACGCTACAACCTCCATAGGCACAGTAAAACCGAATGTAACTGAAATATTTTCTACTAATCTTCTGACAGGTTCTATAGGAACGCTATCAACAACTGCAGTACAGTTTGATTTTGAAGCAGTCAAAGATGCNTACGACAGAAGCAGAACANTATATATCACAGGCTTTACAGAAAGTTCTAAAGACCGCAGAGTATACGTACAAAGAGAAACAAGAAAGATATATGTCGAAAGATTTTCTACTGCGGCAGAACGCAGGGTAAGAACATCAAAGGCAGCATAGGAGTATTAGATGTCATTTAGGTGGCCCGTAAAAGACCCGGACGAGACGCTAGACTACAGTGTAGATTGGTCTCGTTTTTTAGGCAGTAATACTATTAGCGCAATTGTTTGGTCTGTGCAAACACCGGAGATTGGTAAAACAACTTTGGCTGCGGGGCAGACACTTACCACAGCTTCTAGCAGTGCAGTAACAGATAGCATTCAGAATGTGTCTCAAACAAACACATCTACTGTAGCTACAATTAATATTGCAGGTGGAGTATTAAATAGAGAATACACATTCACGTGTCGTATGACGGACAATACAGCTAGTGTGGCTGAACGCACCATTAAACTTGTGATAAGAGAGAAATAATGGCATACGATTATTTAGGACTTGTAAACGATATCAATAAAAGACTTAACGAAGTTGAGTTGACAACGACTAACTTTGCTAGTGTCACAGGATTTTATGCTCACGCAAAGGATGCAGTGAACGCTGCAATACGAGATATCAACCAGCATGAGTATAACTGGCCTTTTAATCACGTTATGCAAGAAGATACACTCACATCCAATGTGACCCGCTATGCTTTTCCCCACGATACAAAACTAATTAACTTCAATACATTCCGAATAAAAGAAAATACTACACTAGGTAATCCTACTACTAAACTGGGGGTCATTACTTATGAAGAATATTTGGAAAAGTATGTAGACCAAGAATACAATTCTACTGGCAGACAGGGTGTGCCTCAACTTGTNGCACATGGNCCTGCNNTNGAGTATNTCATAACACCNGAACCAGANGCTGCCTATACAGTNGTCTACGAATATTATCGTATNCCTGTAGATTTAGAGTTGCATGANGACGTTCCAAACATACCGGAAAGGTATCGTCATATTATTGTAGATGGTGCCATGCACTATGCCTACATGTTTAGGGGCAATACGCAAGACGCACTTGTTGCCAAAGAAAAGTTTGAAGAGGGTATTAAGAACATGCGTTCTACTCTTATCAACAGAACCTACTATGTTCGTTCTTCTATGATTGCTGCTAGTACAGGCGGTGGTCGCATGGGCTATGCGAGGTTGCCCATCTAATGGCAGACAATTGGCAGACGTATTCGTTTCTGTTTCAGGGTGGCTTAATTACAAACCTNGCTCCTTATCAGCATGGTATCCAAGCCCCNGGTTCAGCACGTATACTGCGCAACTTTGAACCGTCCGTGTTTGGTGGCTACAGAAGGGTAGAGGGATATACTAAGTACGATATTGCTACCGTTCCAAACTCTGGCAATATTCGTGGCATAGTCAGATACGGAACTAATGTATACGCAGCAAGAGGAGATGACTTATTTCGGTCTAGTGGTACTCTTATTACCGCTAAAGTAAACGGGGCTGTTTCATCTTCTGCTACTGTAACAGTAGATACCAAAGCTGGCACTATTGCTACAGGTATGCAGATTGTAGGCACCGGCATTACCGGCACTGTAACCGTTAACAGTATCTCTGCACAAACTAGCAACACAGCCACGGTTGTACTTTCTACAACAGTTACAATAGCAGATAATGTAGACGTAACTTTTTCGGCAGGTTGGACTCAGATTACAGATAGCGGTACTTACAGCAGTGCTGGCGTAACTCTAGGAGGTACAGGCAAAGTAAGATTTTTGAAGTACGACTTTGATGGTACAGAAAAAATACTTATCGTAGATGCTACAGGAAAACCCTTTCGGTTTGATGGCTCAACATTTGCACAGCTATCTTCATTGCCTACGTCCACATCTGGTGCCAGTTTTGTTGTAAACTTTAAAAACCACGTAATACTAGGCAATGGTAAAAAACTTATTTTTTCTGCTCCATATGAAGACGATGACTTTACCGTAGCCAACGGTGGTGGTGAAATAAATATTGGCGATACAATCACAGGTTTGATTGTTTTCCGTGAACAACTTGTCATCTTTTCTGAAAGTAGCATCAACGTATTAAACGGAAATAGTGTAGTAGATTTTACACTACAACCTGTTTCACGAGACTTGGGTTGCGTTGCTGAAGACACAGTACAAGAAATTGGTGGTGACATTCTTTTCTTGGGACCAGACGGACTACGCACATTTAGTGCAACAGATAAGATTGGTGACTTTAGTCTTGCTGTTGTATCTAAGCCCATCCAGACGGAAATGATTGACTTGATTGGGTCTAGCCCAGATGGATTTAATAGCACTGTTATTCGTGAGAAAAGTCAATATAGAATATTTGGATTTAATAGTGGCTTTCAGGATACTGCGGCAAAGGCTGTTGCAGGAACGCAGTTACAAGAGGGCTTACAGTGGAATGACCTAAGAGGCTTTAACGTCTTTAGTATATTNAGTGAGTATGACGGNTTTACAGAACGCATTTACTTTGGAAACGCTGATGGTTACATTTATCAGATGGAGCAGGGAAATACTCAAGACGGTACACATATTTCTGCCACTTTTGCTACACCGTTTGTATCCTTGCAAGACTCAGAAATCAGGAAAACTATATACAAGGGCAGTACCTACCTTGACGTTAACGGGACATTTGACTTGGAGTTTTCGTTAAAGTTTGACTTTGACCAACCAGCGGCTGTGCAACCGGACTCTGTTCTTAGCACGGATGCTGCAGCAACAACATTCTTTGGTTCAGGTATATATGGCACCTCTATATTCGGCACGAAACAAAAAGCCATATACGAAGTGCAAACTGTAGGGTCAGGATTTACTGTGTCTATACTATATGAAACAACAGGTGAGGGAACAGACAATGTTTTTTCAATTGATGCTGCGACACTGGAATATGCCGTAAACGATAGGAGATAAATATGGGTACAGGTTATGTACGCAACGACACATCCAATAACATTGCAGACGGCAACGTCATCAACGCATCAGACCTTGACGGAGAGTTTGATGCCGTACAAGCCGCCTTCAACGCTTCTAGTGGACACAGCCATGATGGCACAGAAGGTGAGGGGCCGCAGATTGAGGCAGGTGGTATCGCTAATAACGCTGTCGCACTTGGCACTAAAACAACAGGTGACTATGTAGCAAGCCTGACAGCAGGTGCCTTGATTGACCTACAAAACAATTCTGGCGAAGGTGCAACGCCGACTATTGACGTTGACTTGACAGAACTAACAGACATGACGCAGACTGCTGTAGGTGGTGACGAACTGGTCATTCTGGATGGGGGTGCCTCTGGAACACAAAAACGTAAAGCAATTAGTGAGATACCTCTTAGTATCTTCAACAACGACAGTAGCTTCTCTAGCACAACAGGTACAGTAACATCCGTAGGCGTTGCCGCTGGCGCATTGATTGATGTTACCGGGGATACCACAATCACTTCGTCAGGCACTGCTACCATTGCAGTGGACCTTACTGAACTTGCGGATATGACACAGACTTTTGTGGCTGCTGACGAGTTTGTAGTTCTTGACGGTGGTGCATCTGGTACGCAGAAACGTAAGCCAGCCAGCGAAATTCCTATAAGCGTGTTTGACAATGACAGCGGCTTTACATCTAACACTGGCGACATCACAGGTGTTACTGCTGGTACGGGATTGTCTGGTGGCGGGTCATCCGGTGGTGTAACGCTTGCCCTTGACTTTAGTGAACTTACTGACATGACGGGTGCTGCTTCTGGTAGCACAGAGTTTATTCTGCAGGATGGCACAACTGAATCACGCAAGGCTGCTAGTGAGATTGCTCTTAGCATCTTTAACAACGATAGTGGCTTTACGACAACAAGCGGTACAGTAACTAGCGTAGGCGTGGCTGCTGGTAATCTCATTGATGTATCTGGTGATACCACCATCACATCTTCTGGTACAGCGACGATTGCTGTAGACTTGTCAGAACTCAGCACATCTACATCAGATGGTGATGGTGACTTCTTTGCTGTCGTTGATACTTCTAACAATCAGAAGAAACTGACCAAAGCTAACATTAACCTATCTGGTTTTAATAACGACAGTGGCTTCATCACTTCTTCCACAACATCACTGCCGGTGGAAAACTCTAGTGGTAGTACACAATTTACCTCTACTAACTCAACAGGCATACAATTCGCTGCTGCTGGTTCAGCGAGTGTTGCATTTGATGCTGCAAACCAGCGTGTAACCTATACGGTCACGGAGACAGACCCTGCTGCCCTAGCATTTGCTATTGCATTAGGATAAAAAAACACTTGACATCCATATAAAAATATGGTATAATTAATGTAAATTAGGAGTAAGAAATGGCAAACGCATTTCTAAGCGAAACGGATACAGCAGTTGGTACAGGCGCAGCCACCATTTACACTTGTCCGTCAAGCACTGAAACTACCGTTATCGGAATGTCCATTGCTAATATTGTTACTAGCCAGATTACAGTTAGTGTAAAGCTAAATGGTTCTGGTCGTAGCAGTGGCGCAGTTGACAATGTGCATCTTGTAAAGGATGCTCCTATTCCAGTAGGCGGTACACTTGTAGTGATTGGCGGAGACCAAAAAGTTGTAATGGAACCCGGCGATACTATTACCGTGCAATCCGATACTGCATCATCTGCTGATGTAGTTCTTAGCCATCTTGACATTACGTAAGGATTAACTCATGCCGTTTCTTGGTAACGCTGTTGCTACACACTTTGAAACTACACCGGCTGTTCAACGGTTTAGCGGAGATGGTAGCGACACGACATTCACACTTAACCGCACTGTAGCTAGTGTGCAAAGTGTCCTTGTATCTGTAGACGGTGTTGTGCAGGATACAAGTGCGTATACTATTCCTGATGGCACAACTCTCACCTTTACTGCAGCCCCCTCCACTGGTACAAACAATATCTTTGTAAATTATCTTGACCTTGCCCGTGGGTCAGTGACTATACCTGCAGAAAACAAAGGTAACTTTAAAGGTAATGGGCTGTTCCGCACTAACGCACAGAGCCTCACCAGTAACATAACCATCCTTGCAACTGAAAACGCAAACGTGACAGGCCCGTTTACTGTAGCCAGTGGCGTGACTTTGACCGTTGAAGACGGCGGGACATTGGTGACGCTATGAGTACGTTGAAAGCAGATACCATCCAGAGTACCGGCGGCGGTGCAGCTACGCTGACCAAGCAAAGTGCGGCGAAAGTATATATTCGTAGAGACTTTAACAACAATGAGACGGATAGCAGCTTAAACATAGCATCTGTTACTGATAATGCTCTTGGCGACCAGACTATGAATATAAGTTCTGCTATGAGTGCGGCTACCTACAGTATTGTTGGTATGGCATCTCGTAAGGCTAACAGTTTAGATTTTCACGTTGTAATGGTTCACGATAGTGCTGACCCTACAGCATCGGCTTATAGACTTCGTGTAGCTAATGTATCTGGCAGCGATAAAGACGCAGAGTTTGTATCAACCTCTGTGGATGGAGACCTCGCATGAGTAGCATTCTTGTAGACAACCTCACAGGCAAGACTACTGCGGGTAGTGTGACTGTAACATCTGAGGGCGGCGCAGCCACCATGCAGTTGCAGCAAGGTTTGGCAAAACATTTTTGTATTTTTGATGGGACAGGCACTGCGGCTGTTGATGATTCTTTCAATAACACCTCAATTGCAGATAATGGAACAGGGCAATATGCGGTAAATTTTACAAATGCTTTCAATAATCTTCATTTTGCTCTTACGGGTGCTACTGTAGGAAATGACGAGGCGTTCACTTATATTGCTACGGACGCCGCCGCAAAAACTGCAAGCGGTACACGTTTTAGAGGCGTTCAACATGATGGTAGTGAATTTGATACGGACACAGTGGATGTAGTGTCACATGGAGACCTTGCATAATGGCATTCGGTATAATTAAAGCAGATACTCTGACGCACTCGACTGCGGGTTCGGTCACTACCGATAATGTTGTGGAGGGCAGTGCGAAGGCTTGGTGTAACTTGAATGGTACAGGAACTGCTGCTATCCGTGACAGCTTCAATACGGCGTCCATCACAGATAATGGCACAGGCGATTACTCGACTACAAATACATCAGCTATGGGAAATGTAAATTATGTTTGCGTGGCAACTGCCGGTCAAAACTCTGGAGACCAAGCATCCGCAAGTAATAACGAGGCCGGTTCAAATAGAACTAGCACAGTAGTTAGAACACAAGTTTTGCGAAGCACATCCGACAGCGCACTAGATGTTAGCGTTTGTGAAGTGATTAAGATGGGAGACCTAGCATGACAAATACACCAGAGTTTCAAGGCACACATCTATGGGATAGGCTCTGCTGGGCCAAAGAAAACCTTGACGGTGTGCAATCAGACTATCGGGTTGTCTATGAGGACAGCATTGATGAATGTGCAAAGATACTGGTTCCTGACCCTAACTGGATGGCGTGTGCGCTACAGGGTGGTATCCTGCCGCCTGTCCAAGTTTATTGGGAACTAGCAAAGGACGAGGCACAGCCTGACTTTAAGAAGCACACTCGTGGCTACCTGTTGCACAACACCAAGCCTGTTGAAGCTATGACAGAAGAACAGGCGATTGAGTACCTGATTATGAAAGACGTACCACAGTCCGTATGGAGGGCGTGGAACGAGGGCAACAAACCTAAGATGGTTATTTGCCGCAAAGAACAGCTTCCCGGCACACGTGAGTGGCGCAATGCTTGGAAGATTACTGAAGAACTTGGCGTCACAGATTTAGCAGCCTAAGAGGAGAAACCTAATGGCAACAACATACATCGTAGACAAGGACGGAAATCAGATTGATGCCGCTTCGGCAACCGTTCCTTCTGACCGTCACTTTCGTGGTGCATGGTCATTAAATGGCAAAGTCATCTCTGAAGACATGGATGCAGCCAAAGTAATCTTCAAGGACAAAATCCGTGAAGTACGTGCGCCGCTGCTTGAGGCAGAGGACGTAGTATACATGAAAGCACTTGAGGCTGACGATGCGTCTGCCAAGACTGCTTCTGTAGCTAAAAAGAAGGCACTGCGTGATGCACCTGCCGCACAAGCAATCACAGATGCAGACACAATTGCAAAGCTAAAAGCAGCTTGGGATACATCTGTACTGGGCGACTCGCCTTACGCATAAGGAAACGTAGATATGGCGTTGACAAAATTAGGAGCCGGTGCATATCGTAGCGGCAGCATTATACAAACTCAGTATACGCAGTTTACTGGGACGAATACTGTTAGTGTAACTAATAACACACAAGCGATTTTGACCGATTTGACGGTAAACATCACTCCTAATTTTACAAACAGCATTATACATTTACAGGCTGGTGTTTTTTGTGAGTTTGGTTCAAGCAGCAATAACTATAACCACATGTTCTATTTTCTGCGGGACAGCACAAAACTAGGTCATGCTACTGCGGGAAATAGACTTACTGGAATATCTATGGCTACCAGAACATACGAGGCGGCTGACGCTGGCAGCACTGGTGACGTGATTCGGTTTGATTATTTTGACAGTCCTTCTTCAA
>FUFK010041703.1_pt1 | contig 12043 bp, 12 predicted proteins | sample 1021851 | NCBI WGS metagenome assembly FUFK01 (sample SAMEA51879418, study PRJEB19060) | metagenome
TAATATAACCATATATTGATATTAGATGTTCACTGGTTGTTTTAGGTTGTTTTGCCATTAGTTTTTACCAAATATTTGTTGTGTCTGTTCTTTAATAGCTTCACCTATTGTCGGTAATGCTTCTGATAAAGGTACTGCTTCCTGATTTCTTGCAGGAATATTTAAAGCCTTAATATATCTATTTCTTATTTTTGTATATTTATCTTGAAGTTTTTTAACTTCTTGATTATACTCTTCTAAACTTATAGATCCATTTCTATATTCAGCTGCCTGTTCTCTTATCTGTTCTTGAACTCCCCTAACTCTTCTACTAAATTCAAAAGTTTTAACTCTTTTTAATTTAGTTAAATCTACTTTCTGTAACTTTATACCAACTGTATTTAAAAATGCTAATAATTCATTATCATCTGTTCTTAATGGTGATTTACTAACTCTAGCTTTTTCAATTTTTTTAGTTGAATAAGCACCAGGTACAAACGGAAAGTTAGGTATAATTCTATCTTTAACAGCATCAGCTCTAACTAAAAAATCATCAAAGTCAGATATACCTTGGCCTTTTATTTTATCTTTTCTAAATAAATCATAACCAACCATTGGAAATAAAAGATCACCTGCTATACCAAAGCTAGGCTGTAATGGTGCAGGTAATCCTGGAATAATTCCAGATCCTAAATCTAATACATCTCCTCCTGGAACATATCTAGTTACATCTACATAGAAAGAACCTTCAGGTGATCCAGGTAAAACAGCATTAGGAACTTTAATATTTCTATGAGGCAATACAGGTAATCCAAAAATTCTACCTTTTTTCTGTTCAGTAAATGCAGCTCTTTCTGCCTCTGGTGAACCTTCACCTAACAACTCACCCATATTATTTAACATATAACCAAGCACTGCAAATTTTGCAAACTTCCAAGGTCTAACTATTGCTGTTTCTGCAAGTATAGGTATAACTCTGTATGTATAAGCCAAGAAAGGTGTTGGCAAATTTCTTAAAGCATTAATACCAGGAGCACTAATATTATAATCAATAAAAGATTTTCTAGCATCTAATGCAGCATCTGCTACAGAATAGCCTTTATCTAATCTATCCATAAATAAAGCTAATCTAAATATAGCATCTTCTGATCTATACCATTCACTTAATGTTTGTAATCCTGCTTTTTCTTTTAAGATTACATCTTGATACATACCTTTAGCTATGTTAACTGCATTCTCTGCTGTATCTTTATCTGGTGATACTTTATAAAAATCTAATTTTATTTTTTTAGGATTTAATAAATCTAATTCTTTTGTAACATAGTCAACATCAAACACACCATGAGTTTGTGCTAACTCTAAAACTTTTGATGATTTACCTTTTGCAGAATCACTAAATGCTCTTGCTGCTCTTGGTAGATATGCTAAATTACCATCAACTAAATCTGTTAATACTAAATTACTTACAATATTATTTACATGAACTGTTGGATTCCATGCAGTTTTACTAGATTTCCATATTTGGTTAAGTGCTCTATACCCTTTAAAAAATCCACTAGGTTTTTCACTTGCTTTATACATATTAACAAGATTATCATATACTTCTTTAGGAACATATTGTCCTGCTAACTTACCATAAATAGGCTGTATTGTACCTGACCTATTTGTTTTTGGCATTTGAACTAAATTATTAGCTTCTATTGTTTCATTATTAGGTTTAGTTTCATTAAATTTTTTTATAAAAGGTAATTCAGCTATATCAGCATAAAATTTATATTGGGGTAATGTTTGAGACATTAATCTACCAGTTTCTAATATAGCAAATGCACCATCTTCTATTTCAGACATACCTAAACGTTCTTGTTTAGTATACTCCCATCTTACTGTAAGACTTTTTTCTTTTGCTTTTGTAGGGTCTTTAGCTAACTTTTCTACAAGCTCTTGAGTAGCTATTTCACCTTCTCCCTTACCTTTAATTCGTCCAAATAATTCCCAACCATTATGATTTTCTAGTGGAACTGTTTTACCAGCATCATCTATTCTAAATGCTTTTTCTTGACTATATTTTTGTAACCACTCTTCAGGAGATATTTCTTCTAAAACACCTCTTGCTTTTAATTCAGATCCTATTTTAGCAAGATCATTACCACCATAAGTTCTTTTTAAATATCTATTTATATTTCTTAATGCAGTTTCTTCTGTAATTAATCCTGCATCAATGTACATTTGAGTAACTTTTGTTATATTATCTCTAGCTTTTTTTGCAATTTTATTTAAACTTTTAGATGGAACATCATATGTTATATCTCCCTCTAGCATATTATATAAAACTCTTCTTTCATCAACAGTTAATTGTTGTGCCTGTTGTGCTATTCTTAATGCTTCTAATTCTAACTTACCTCTTAATCCACCTAAATCAACTGCTTCTAATTTTTTTATTTCTTTAGGCATTTTAAAACCGTCTACAAAATTTTTACCAAGAAATCCTGCTACAGTTAAATCATCAGAAACTTTTACTTTTCTACCTACATGCATACCTGCAGCACCTGCCATAAAACCTAGCACTGCTCTAGAAAATCTTTTTGTTGAATCACCATCTTCTTCTGGTAATGAAAATCCGTAAGCACCACCAACTAAACCTGATCCTATTTCTGGCCCTAAACCTTTTTCTGCTGTAAAATAATCAAATGCTGGTCTACCAATTTTTTCTTTATATAATTTTTGACCTGCTCTTACAGGTTCTACATATGCACCAAGTATAGTTTTAAAAAACTCTCTTGGTCCTCTTAGCATAAAAGTTTTATTATTTTGTTTATTTTTATTTATTGATGCAGGGGTATCATTAACAGTTTCTATAGGTTTAATTTTAATATTTTTTCTAACCTTTACTACTTCTTCTCCACGACCTTTAACTTTTCTACCACGTTTATCTTTCATTCCAATAGTAATATCTTCACTACCTGGTAATGTTACTTTAACTAAATCTTTTTCTGGTATATTTTTTATATCAGGTGCTTCATCATCTAAACCAAAACTTTTTTTAAGTTTTCTAACTTTTAACATTTGTGCACCTTTACCTATTATAGGTGATATTATTGCACCACCTAACGCACCGCCTAATGCTTGCTTACTTCTTGTATCAAATAAACTATTTTCATCTACATAACCTAATGCACCTGCTAATCCACCAGATACTGCACCAAACTTAGCCATTTGATATAAATTTTTAGCTCTAGTTACAGGTATTAACCATTGTAAAGGATCTAGTATTGCACCACCAAAATATGCTGCAGCTATTAAACCACCACCCTCACCTTGCATTGCAGCATTTAAACGTTTTTGCTGTTCTTCTAAAGTATATTCCATTGGAATAAGACCTAATAATTTTTCGTCTCCACCTGCAAATTGTGTGACACCTCTTAAAGTATCACCTAGCCCCAATAAAAATGCATCACCTGCAGTAAAATCTGTAGTTTCATCAGAAAATAATTTTATATTTTCTTTAGGTTTAACATCATCAGGTAGTAAAAAATTAAATCTATTAGAGTCTAATTCTATATTTTTGTATAATGATTTATTATCTGGTTTATCAGAAATACTAAATTTATTTTCTATAGGAGCATCATCAGGCATAAACGTTTTAAATCTATTGCTAGATTTAATTTGTTCATCATCCTGCTGATCTACAGGCATAAATTGTTTAAATCTGTTTTCAGCCATTATTAGAATGAAAAGTTATCTGGATCTAATCCTATTTTTTTTATTTCTTCTTTTGCTGCTGCTCTAACATTAGCAATAGCTTCTTCTTTTTCTTCATCAGATAATGTTGTTGATCTAGAAATAGATGAAATAGCTTGTCTAGCTTCATTCATGATTGCACCACTTTCATCTGTAACTCTTATACCAGGAGATTTTTCAGGGTCATATCTTTTTCCAGGAGATTTTTCTGGATCATACCTTTTTCCAGGAGATTTTTCTGGATCAAATTTTTTTGTTTTTCGTTTAGTAATTAAGTTTTCTGTTTGTTCATTAGCACCTGGTATATCAGTTTCTATTTTTTTTGCAACAGTTTTAGCTTCAGGTAAATCATCATATCCTGATCTAGGATAATTAGTAATACCTTGTTTACTTAGTTCTTGATTTATAAATTTATCTCTTGCATATTTTAATTCACCGCCTGTGTATCCTCTTTTAACTGCATCATCATAATCAGATAATAAATCTGTTATTATAGGATAAACTGGATTACTTTTATCTAACCCTGTTATTGTATAAGTTCCTAAATTTCTATTGTAAAAATATGTATCAAAATCATTAGCAGCTCTATTAGCTTCTGTAGCATGTCTAGCATTCATTATATTATAAACATTACCTGCCGTGCTACCTATCATAGTATCTAATGGTTGTAATGTACTAGTATCAAATTGAGATTGAGCCATATCTCCAGATGCTTTTGGTATCATTAAATCTGTTACAGCATTAGGCAATCCACCTGGAATTTTTTTAAGATAATCTGTAGTTGCTAAATGTCGTTCATTAAAATTTGCTGTTCTAGTTTGTGCATTTATATCTCTATTGTAATTCATAAAATCTATTTTATTAACTGCATCTAAAAATGAACTTCTTTCTTGATCTTTAAGTCCTAATACCATATTCATGCCCGCATCTGTTAGAGTAAGATCTTGTGCAGAGGCATATAGTGCAGCATTTTTACCCATATTTTTTTCTATAAGATTAAATCTTTGTTCTATTTGATTTTCATTTTTTAAAAACGTAGGTAACTTGTTATTTAAATAGTCTACACTTATTCTATCTGTAAATTTTCCTAATCTTTCATCAGCTGCTGCTTTATTATCTAAACNTTGANCAACAAATCCTNTTATAANACCTCTNGCAANTGACATTAGTTCTCCTCTTCTATTTCAGGNTTAGACATTAAACCTTGTGTCTCACCTTTTTTAACATCTTGTTGTACTTCTTTAACAGCTTGTGCAAATTTTTTATTGGCTGTTTTTGTTTTAGCAATACTTTTTAACTGTTCATTATTAGTTATATCTTGCATTGATATTCTAATATTTTCTATATTAGCTCTAACACCAATACTTAATATCATTTTCATTAATGGTTCAGTAATTATAAATGCAACATCAGGGCTAAATTTACCTTCCATAAAACCACCAAATAATAATACTCTAGCTATAGCTTCAACTGGTACACCTGCGTCAAGCATACCAATAGTTTGTTCCATAAACTGATCTTGNTGTAATGATTGCCAAATAAACTCTGCTGCTTCAGCAGGATCTGTGTATTGTGGTGGATGCTCCCAAGGATAATTACCTGGTGTGTCTGTTAGTGATTGTCCAGGAATTGGTGCATCAAATGGATCACCTACTCCTTCATTTATTTCATCCATATTTATACTCCTAAGTTATTCTTTTTTGTAAGTATCTTTTTCTTGCATACTGAGTTAATCTATAATCCCATTCAGCTTGTATTACTTCAGGGTTGGTTGTTATCTGTCTCATGGGTGTACTTCTGGCTGATCCAGCATCATAAGTTCCCATTCCAAATTGTGNTAAATTTATTGATCTTGGAACAAATGCACCAGATGCATCGCCACTACCTCCGCCTCCACCGCCACCTCTAGACATTAAACTTGCACCTAGAGCTTTTCCAATTTTGGCACCAGTTGGTCCAAATAATTGACCACCTAATTGTGCTGCACCAAAAGCTACGGCTGCTTTAGCACCTGTTTTAAATAAACTTTTAATTATACTCATTTAGTCTCCTACGGATTTTTACTTGCGTTATACACTTCAAATCCAAATCTACCTATTAACTCGTATAAAGAATCTTTAGATGCTTTGTCTTGTAAATCTAAAACTGTAGATCTTTCTAAAGCTGCCATAGCTAAATTATGATTTCTATTAGCAGCATTTTGTGAAGAAGTATTTACCCAAGATGCTTCATCTCTCCACTGTTGCCATGCAGATGATAAAGCCCAGTTTGATATGTTTAATAAATTCTGTGCATTAGTTTGATTAGCAGCGTTTACTGCAGCTGTGTTAGCTGTATTAATTGCTCTTCTCCAAACTACATTTGATTGGTCAATCTCTTTTTGATTAGTAACATTAAATTGTTCTCTTTGATTTGCTAATGTAGCATTATACTGATTTATAGTTGCTTCTCTTTTAGCATTAGCTTCATTAACTGCTATAGTATTTTGTGCATTTAATGCAGCAACTTTATTTTTTTCTGTTTCTGCAAATTTATTCATTGCATCTAATCTAGCAGCATTTTGATCAGCTACTTGTGTAGATAGTTTATCATAAAATTGATTTACCTGATTTTGACTTTGTGCATTAAATTGATATGATGCATTTGCTGCGGCTTGATCAGATAGTAAAAAAGATTGTCTTGTATTTATATTTTGTAAATTAGCTTGCTGTTGGTTAGACAGATTAGCCAAATCCATTTTAAGATATGCTTGTGCATTTGTAATAGCTGCCTGCTGATTATTAGACAGATTTTGAAATATCATTTGCTTATAGCTATCAGCATCTGCTTTAGCAATTGGTATAGCAGAATTCATTATACCTTCAGCTAATGCTTCAGCTGCCATTGAACTAGCACTTAATCCTCTATTAGCCATTGCAGCTTCAGTAGCTTTTGCAGCACCTCTAGCCCATACTGGTAAAGGATTACCAGATGCTATTGCTGTTGACACTTCATTTTGTAAAGTTTGTAATTGTCCTTTTACTGTAGCATCAGATGTAATAGTACCTTGAGCTGCAGTCATAGGTTGAGTTACAGTTCCTGTTGCAGCTGTCATTGTAGGAGTTTGTCCTGCAACTTGTGCTGCTGTAAATTGTGCTGCTGTTTGTGCACCTGGTGTAGCTATCTGTGTNCCTGCAACACCTGTAGGTGTAGCAATAGTAGGAGCTGTAGGAGCTGTAGGTGTGGCTGCTGTTAATGTTCCTGTAACACTTGCAGGACTCATTAGCTCACCTGNTCCTACATTTTGAAGTGTAGGTGATATNGTTGTACCTACTGGTAAACTAGCTTTNTTTAATAAACTATCAATTAACGATACAGCTTTTGAACTGCCCGTTTGTTCTTTTTGAGCAGGTGCTATTGCACCTTTNTGTAATGCTACTNTCATCTNNNGTTGTNNCCATTATCTCCCCTGTCGATTATATTTTTTGAAGCTACGCTTCTCTTGTTTATTTTTATTTTTCTTATGAACTCTTGGTCGTTTCTTAGGTTTTGGTCTAGGTACAAAATCTTTAAACTTCCGTGCCATTATGGTTTAGTTGGCCATGTAGCNTTNTNACATTTNNCAACAGTNTCTTTACCATCAGGCAAATCNCTAAGAGCTTGTCTGTAGTTTTTCCAGTCAGTAGAAATAGNNNTACCTTTTTCNANNNCNGATAATATTTCCCAATCAGACTCTTGTAGTAATCTATTTCTTTTAGCTCTAAGGTCAGCTAAAGCTCTAGCAGGTGCAGCATCTGCCCACGCTTGCTCTTCAGCATCTCTCGCAGCTTCTTCTTCAGCTGTNAACTGTACTCTNTNACCGTTTATATTATGATATCTTGGCATAGTTTTCTCCTTATAATTTATGTATCATTTTTATAGAATTCCGTAAAGGCAAATATCTCCTGAGTCTATGTTGCCTGATGACATTTTAAACTGAATAGCTGTAATATCTGCAGTAGTGTTGAAATATCCAGCAACATAAGAATCTATTGTATAGTCAGCTTCAAAAGAAACATTTGTTCTTGCTATGAAATGTTTAACAAATGTAGTTGAAGATGGATTGAATAAATGTAAAGACCCACTTAAACTTTGATCGTTATCATTTCCAACTTCTAAATTTAATTGTTGAAAACTTGTGCTTTGAACTAAATCTTGTCCTGTTCTATAGCCTAAAGCTGTAGCACTATCAGCTTCATTATGATGTGCTCTAAAAAAAGTTGTTGTTTTTGTTACATCATAACTATGACTACTGTCATCATCTGAACCATTAAAAAGAAAATTTACATTATCAGTAGCTGGGTGCATGTTATTAAATGTAAACATATACTCTTTATAAGTAGAATCTAATACTACATCAGAACTACCATCAACAAAACTTAAGGTACCACTAGAACTAGCAGTCAACTTTTTAATAAACACCATAGATCCAGTATTCAAAGACCCAAAGGCTGTAACCGATCTAACTGCTCTATCATTAAGTGTAACTATGCTCATTATGAATCCTTTAATCCGTATAGTTTTATAGTGCCAGCGTCTATGTTGCCTGATGAAAATTTAAACTGAACTGCATCTACAGCACTTGTAGTGTTAAAATAACCAGCCATATACCAATCAATAGAAATATCGCTACCATTATAATATTGATTTCTACAAATAAAATGTTTTACAAATGTTGTGTTAGATGGAGAAAATAAATGTAATGTTCCTACTAAAGATTCATCATTACCATTTCCACTTCCTGAAGATAATCTTAAAAAATTTGTAGATTGTGCTTCATCATCTGATGTTTGATAATCTGCATAAGTTGCACTATCATTTTCATGATGCCTAGATATAAAACAAGTTGTTGTTGCTGTCACACCATAGCTTGAGCCTGTATTTGTTGAAGATTGAAAAGTAAAATGTGCGTCATTAGTAGCTGGGTGTAAATTTATAAACTTAAATAAATAAATAGGATATGTAGAATCTAATACAACATCAGAACTTCCATCTACAAAAGATAACGTAGAACTACTACTAGCAGTCAAAGTTTTAATATGTGTTAATGATTTAGCTGTTCCAGGTATAGCTGAGATATTTCTAATACTTCTATTGTTATAAGTTACAATTGACATTACACAACTCCATACATTTTTATAGTGCCACTATCTATGTTGCCACTTGAAAATTTAAAACTAATTGCATTTATTGCTGATGTTGTATTGAAATATCCAGCAGTATAAAAATCAACAGATTGATCTGATGCTACTAATGCTTGTGATCTTATCATGTAATGTTTTACAAAAGTTGTAGAGGATGGGTCAAATAAATGCAAAGTTCCAGAAACAGATTGGTCATTATCATTTCCAACCGAACCATTTATAAATTGATAACTTGTTCCTTGTGCTTGATCTGTACTTGTAACATAAGCTAAACTTGCAACAGTTGTATCATCTTCTGAATGAGCACCATTAAATGTTGTAGATGTTGTTGTAACATTGTAATTACTTCCACCATCCGTACTAGATTGAAAATGAAAACTTACTGAATCAGTTGCTGGATGAATATTAATAAATTTAAATACATATTCCTTATAAGTAGAATCTATATCAGAGGTAAAATCTATTGTAGCACTAGAACTAGCAGTCTGCTCAGATATTAATACTAAGCTACTACCAGAGACCCCTGAGGGGAGACTGGTAATGGATGCCATGGATCTGTCATTGCATACATTGATTGACATCTATTATCCTTTAGGGTTGTCTGATCTTACTTTATCACAATGATCTTTNAATGTTGATGTGCCGTTCTTTTGATCCTTNTAGATCATTTCCATTTGCTCTTGCCATGTTCCATATTCTCTTCTTCTTTTTGCTAAAACACCATTTAATGTTTCTTCTGCATTAGCTGCTGTTTCATAAGACGCTAACTGAGAATCTGTTGGTTTATCTAGGCCAGATACATTCCATGTGTGAATATAATCACCTGAACCTTCGTTTTGTAAACTTATATTATTTTTTTCAGCATCCCAAGTTTTTGAGTTATCTTCTAAATAAAGTTTTACTTTTGTATATAATATTGCCATAAGTTATCCTATGTTATTAATCTAAATCCTTGAAACCAGTTATTTGAGTATGATGTAGAGCCATTTTCAATAATTACCGACCCACTATCTGCTGTTTCAATATATATTTTAGCTTTATATTCATCTCCAGCACTTGCATCATCCATAGCTGTAATAGTAATTGGAAAAGTCATAACGTCTTGGTTAGCATTAAGTCTAAATTGTATTTGTCTCCAAGAGCTATCATTTTTTTGAATTTCTAACACCATTCTCTGTATGTCATGTTGTGCGTCCTCTGGATGGCAAGATGCACTAAATTGATATTTACCTGCTTTTCCACTTGGAACTGTAAATACATCTGTAGATATATCAAAAGCTGAATCTGTATCTAAAATTTCTTGACCATAATTTATTGTTGTACCACTAGCATGATTTATAGTTTGATTACCACTTCCTCCACTTGCAATAAATGCTGGTGTATTTTTACCACCCACCAAAGATACATCTATTCTTTTTATAGTGCCTGCATCTGATATTAATAATTCATCTGTATCGTCAGGACTACTAGTTAAAGCTGTCTGCCCTGATATAACATTATCATTTAACTTAGCAGCAGTCACAGTGTCATCAGAAGGTGTGCCCAAGTCGAGCACGTTACCTAATATTTGAACGAAGTCAATTACATCCCCTGTCGCCAGATTCGAGGCGAACGTCATCGTACTACCTGAGATTGTAAAGGATGATCCTGGTTTTTGTAAGATACCATTTAAACTAACTAACATGTGGTTAGCAGATTCTGGGGCAACATTAGCACCTCCTACTTGTAGAGTGTAAGCTGCCTGTCCGTTTACGACTGATATAGCGTCACAGACTTGAAAATTTCCAACAGTTGGGGTTTTTCCTATATAGGCCATGGTTCTCCTTTTTGTTTATCTATCATATTAATTTATTCCATACAAGGTTATTGTTCCTGAATCTATGTTGCCAGAGTTTAATTTAAACTGTATCTCGTCTATTGCAGATGTAGTATTAAAATATCCAGCTACATGAGATTGAACATGAAAATCAGAGGAATGGTATTGACTTAATGAAGCTATAAAATGTTTTACAAATGTAGTCGATGAAGGGTTAAATAAATGCAAATATCCAGCCGCAGATTGGTCATTATCATTACCAATTAATTCTTCGGTTAATCTTTGAAAACCTGTTCCTTGAGCTTGATCTGAACCTGTTTCATAACCCAAAGCAGAACTATCACCAGCCTCTGCATGATAAGCTCTAAAAAATGAACTTGTTATGGTTTCATCAAAACCACTGCCTCCTGCGGCATTTCCTTGAAAAAGTAAAGAAGCACTATCTGTTGCTGGATGTATATCTTTAAAAATAAACATATATTCTTTATAAGTATTATCTAAAACCACATCACTAGATCCATCAACAAAAGACAAAGTAGAACTAGAACTTGCAGTTAGTTTTTTAATAAAAGTCATAGCACCACCACTAAGTGTAGCCTCTAATCCATCAGCACTAGAATTAAATCCAATTGTCTTACCTGCTGTTGGTGTTACATTTAAACTATTAAATTTTAATTTATTAAGTGCCATTAACTATCCTTTATTCCATAGAGTTTTATTGTACCAGCATCTATGTTGCCACTATCCATTTTAAATTGAAATTCATCAATAGCACTAGTGGTGTTAAAGTAACCAGCAATATATGCTTTATATGTACCATCACTGTGTAAATAACTATTACATCTAGCAATAAAATGTTTTACAAAAGTTGTAGATGATGGGTTGAATATAAATAATTCTCCAGATATACTTTGATCATTATCACTACCAACACTACTTCCAAGTAATTGAAATCCAGTGCCTTGTGCTTGATCTCCACCAGTCACATAATTTAGAGCTTGTGTTGAGTCATTTTCATATTGATACGCTACAAAACAAGTTGATGTAATAGTTTCATTATAACCACTACCTCCAGCTGCATTTGCTTGAAATTTAAAACTTGTGTCATTAGTTCCTGGATGAATATTGATAAACTTAAACAAATAAACAGGATATGTATTATCTAAAACTACATCACTAGCCCCATCTACAAATGATAATGTACTATCAGAACTAGCAGTTAAAGTTTTAATTAATGTCATGCTACCTTCGGCAGCAGTTTCAAAACCATTAGCACTAGAATTAAATGCAAGACCTTTGCTAGCTGCAGTTGTTAGATCAAAACTATTATAATTAAATTTTGTAAGGG
>FUFK010067819.1_pt1 | contig 12043 bp, 10 predicted proteins | sample 1021851 | NCBI WGS metagenome assembly FUFK01 (sample SAMEA51879418, study PRJEB19060) | metagenome
AATCATTGCCGCTATGAAGGTTTCCACAAACCCCAAGGTAATGCTTGCAGCTATCGCGATTGAAACAGGAAGTCCAGCACCCTCAAGGCACCAACGAATGAATGGTATAAGTCGGCGCGGAGGATGGCTTCTTGCCTCGCGTTCTGTGTTTATCCACTTGTCTGGGTTTAGGGAAAAATTGGCGAGCACAAATCCTGACCTTGTGGCGTTGAAACTTTCCCCACTCCTCCAAATGGCAAAAAAATACCTTTGTGCAAGGCTACAGAAAATGAAAACACAGTTTTCTCAAATGATATTTTGGAATGAGTTTTGAACCCTCACTAAAAGTTTGGGTAAAGACAAAGCCCATGCCGGAAGGCTCGAGAACACTTGCAGACCCAAATGCTATTCGTGAACTCAACCGATTTGGGAAACATGTCTTACTATGCATCGCAACGCGTCTTGTGTGATGATACGTCCGCGCAGTGGCACAAAGGTTCTCCANAATATCGTCCGCTTACTCACCTGAGGTAGCCCTCTGCCCATGGATCAAGGCTATTTTAATAATAAAAGAGGCGCGCGTGACGCAGTGGGCGTGGCCACAGTTGTACTCTCATCTCTTTGCATTGCGTTTGTACCAAGCTCTGCCAAAATTTCCATGGATGAAGGTGCGTCACTAATGGCACTCCTTGTCTCTCGGTGCTTGATCGGTGCATTGCTGCTTTTGCCTATTGTTGTGATGCAAAGCCCAACGCTTCTCATTCCCCGCGCGTTGTTGACTAGGACTATCATCGCCACCTTTTTTAGTGTTGGCATGATTGGCTGCCTTTACAGCGCAGTTCAATTTGTCGATGTCGGCCTGGCAGTGTTGATTCTTTACATGTTTCCGCTTGGTATCGCCATTTGGTCACATGTCAGCGGTAGGCAGAAGGTAAACGCCGTGCAATGGGCAGCAATTGCCGGGCTTTTGGCCGGATTGGTGTTGCTGATGCTCGACACCGTGCGAGTCGGCAGCCTTAATGGGCTGCTCCTCTGCTTCGGTTCCATGATCTGCGCGATGATCTATACCACTATGTCGAGCGACCTTGCGGACAGCCTTGGGTCGGCCCTAGTTAACCTGCAAACGAATATCTGGAGCGTGGCAATCCTTAGTATCGCTGTGCTTCTGCCGTTAGGTCAGAACATCGCCCTGCCACAGACAACTACCGGATGGATTGCAATTCTCTCCAATGGCACCTTCTACATGCTCGGTTACTGGCTTTTTTTCGAGGGATGCAGAATGATTGGTGTTACCAGAGCGTCAATTCTGACATTGGTCGACCCACTTTTTGCGGCAATTATCGCCATTCTGTTTCTTGGCCAGTTCCTCACTATTTTCGAATGGACTGGATTTGCAATCATTCTGAGCGGACTTTTGGTATTTGAAATCCGCAAATCAAAAACCTAGAAGTTTGTGAAGGGCGAAATGAAAAATCCAAACGCGCTTGGAAGCTACCAAATCAACCTAATGGTAATGCCTACATTGAATAACACTGCCTCGGATAGGCGTTGTGGTCCAAGTCTCTGGAAGAGCGACCGGGTCGCTGACGCTATAGCTTCTTAAANTGCCGACAAACATTAGAACNGTNCCCCAATAACNCTGGCTANGAAACAACCANTCAATCAGATAGATGCCCTNATGGGCCACCNTGTGGGCTGGTTTAATTTCGAGTAGAATTAAGTCATTAAATCAGAGGGTTGAAGTGTAGTTAGGCGGAGGGCCTCTCCGCCATTACCCTCAATTCAGCCCTTTTGCGGCTTGCCGTATATCGGATTACCCGCCTTTCCGTCCCACGCAACCACCAGCCAAATGCCCCAGCGCTAGTGCCGTCAGCAGGCCGTTGCCGGACAGATATCCAGAAACGTCGGGACCTGACACGCCGCAGGCCGCACCACCACAGGCGAACAGGCTGTCGAACACCGAACCGTCTGCCCGCTTTACCCGCGCATGGTCATCCACCAGCAGGCCTCCCTGCGTATGGAACAACGCACCGGTGACCCGCACCGCGCAATAGGGTGCCCGCAACAAGGTATCCGCCGAGAACTGCCGCCCGAATCCGTCTGGTTCGCCGCTCTCGGCAAGCAGGCCTGNTTCATTCAGTGTTGCCTCAAGCGCGTCGCTGTCGATCCCGATGCGCGTTGCCAGCTCGGCTGGGCTGTCCGCGACGATGACCGCGCCGTTCTCCTCNGCGTTGCGGAAATCCTCGAATTTCCGGCCAAGCTGCTGCAGGCGGCCGTCAAAGATGTTGAAAGCCGTCTGTTCCGGCTGCGCCAGCACCGCCACCGCCTGTTCGGAATATCCCTGATGCTCGTTCGAGAAACGGCGGCCTTCGAGATTGACCTGTATGCCGCCCTCCATCATCAGCGCCCAGGTGACGAGAATGCCATGCGGGTGCGCGACAGAACCATGCCCCTGATATCCAGACAGATGCGTCGGGACGGCTCCGATCTTCTCACCCCACAGGATGGCCTCTCCCTGATTGCCGGGATGCCCGAAATAGAGCGCGTCCTTCATTTCCGGGATATGCCGCGCGACGAGGTCGGGATTGCCGCCATAGCCGTTACAGGCAAGGATGGTCCGCCTCGCGGCAATCGCCTCAATCGCGCCATCCGGCCGCTGGCAACGCGCGCCGATCACATCCCCGCCTTCCGACAGGAAAAGATCCGTAACGCGCGCGCCTGTCACAATAATGGTGTCGGTTGCCGACACCGCCTGTTCAAGCCTCGTGATCAACCCCTGCCCGGTCACCTCTGGCACAGCATGCATGCGGTGGTGGCTGTGGCTTGGGTAGAGAAAATCATCAAGCACATGGAACGGGATANNGTGGCTGTCGGCCAGCCAGTCGATGGTCTTGGGAATCTGCGCNACGATGGTGCGCACATAATCCGGATCGGCNCTGTTCTTGTTCTTTGCCATGATATCGCCGACAAAGACNTCCTCGCTGTCGGATATGGACTGCGCGGCCTGAGCTTTTGTGCCCGCCGCCGGCACCAGCCCCGAGGACAACGCTGTCGAGCCGCAAAGCTGGGTATCACGCTCGGCAACAAGCACCGACTCCCCGGCCTCGCTGGCGGCAAGCGCTGCCGTCAGGCCGGCCGCCCCACCACCGATGATNAGGCAGTCGATTTCGNTTCCGGCTTCGATGCTGTCACTGACGATCACACCTGCCATATGTCTTCAGCTCCCGCTGAACAGCGCCTGTGCCTCGGCGATGCTCATCGTCTTCCCGACCGTCGCCAGCGCCTTGATCGCCGTGTCATGCGTTTCCGGGGAAAAGGCGGCACACCCGTCATGCAGCGTGATGGTGTTGAAATCCCGCACATGCGCGTCGCGAACGGTCGAGGCCACGCCGCCATTTGTGACAATGCCGCAAACCATCAATGTCCTNATGCCAGCGCGGCTNAGAACAAACTCCATCCTCGTCTGGTAAAANGCTGAATAAGCGACTTTTTCAACAACCAGGTCCGCCGGCTGAAGTTCATCAACAAGGGAGTGGCCCCAGCCCCCGGGAACGAAATCGCCGGTTGTCAGGAATGGCCTGAGCGTTTTCAGATGTGGCGAGATGAAAGGGGCTCCGCCACGTCCGGGGATCAGGCTGAACTGGGTCGAGACAACCCATCCTCCGGCTTGCCGCACGGCATCGAGAAGCGGACTGATCCGGGACGGCAGGGCGGCAATCTCCGGACTGCTGGTGCCGGACCGCCCATAGGCACCTTCCGGATGCAGGAAATCATTTTGCAGATCGACGATCAGTACNGCGGTTGAAGCGGCATCGAAGGTGCTGTCCGACATGTCTATTCCTGCTCCTTGATGATGATGTTGCCAAGATCGTCCACACGGGCCGCAAGTCCCGGATCGACATAGATGGTGGCATCGGGCTGGACCAGCAGACAGGGCCCGTTCACGACGGCACCGGCAGGAAGACGCAGCCTGTCGATGATCGCCCCGTCATGCCACTGGCCGCCNGCAAAAATCTTCTGATCGGCCAGATNGCAGTCATCTGCAGACGCNGCACGCTCGCCACGCGCCAGGCTGGCGATGTCCACCTCGGGACGTTTGCCGATCACCGAAAGCCGAAGATTCAGCACGCGCACCGGTATGTTTTCAAGCAGGCGGCCATAANTGCGCCTGTAGCTTGCGTCGAAGGCGGCGCGGATGGCCTCTTTTGTAATCTCATCATCCGATACCGGCAAGGGCGCTGCCACGGCATGAGTCTGGCCAAGATAGAGCATGTCGAGTTCGATNACCGCNTNGAGGCNGTCGATTGACGCCTTCGAGCGTTTGATGACCTCTTCGGAGGAGGCGGTGATCTCGGCAATCATNGCTGTCAGCGCCTCNCAATCAAGGGTGTCCAGCATCCTGTTGANTGTGCGCACCTCGTCATGACGNAGGTCCGACATCACGCAGCCAAGCGCCGAATTGACGCCNGGGAACCGNGGCACGANCGCTGCCGCCAGACCGATTTCGCGCACCAGCGCCCCGGCATGAAGCGCGCCTCCCCCGCCAAACGGCATCGCAGCAAAGCGTTTCGGATCATGACCCCGCTCAATCGAGATCAAGCGAATGGCGCCTGCCATTTTCGCATTGGCGACGCGAATGATCGCCTCGGCGGCCTCTTCCACCGAAATCCCGAGCGGCCCGGCAATGTGCCTGTCGATGGCGGCGGCGGCCGCCTCGCTGTCCAGCCTTGTCAGCTTGTCGCCGATCGGGTTGCGGGCGTCGATGCGGCCCAGAACCAGATTGGCGTCCGTGACGGTCGGNCGGTCATTGCCAAGTCCATAACAGACGGGTCCCGGATCCGACCCCGCGCTCTGCGGCCCGATATCCAGCAGGCCGGTCTCGTCGATATGGGCGATTGATCCGCCGCCTGCCCCGATCGTCGTCATCTCGATCATCGGTGTACGGACCACCATGCCGAAATCGATGCTGGCCTGCGACGTCAGCGTGTTCTGNNCGTCGGCGACAAGCGATACATCAAAGGATGTGCCGCCCATGTCTCCGGTGATGACATTCTCGAAACCGGCGGCGCTGGCGATGCGGCGCGCGGCCACGACACCGGCCGCCGGGCCGGACAGCGCTGTTCGCACCGGCAGCGCCTTGGCCGTATCGACCGACATGACACCGCCATTGGACTGCACGATCAGGATTTCCGCCGGCGCTCCCTCGCCTTCCAGNCGTTCCTCAAGCCGTGCCAGATAGTTCGCGACGACCGGCTGCAGATAGGCATTCAGGCTCGCGGTCGAGCAGCGCTCGAACTCGCGGATTTCAGGCAGGATCTCGGTCGCTACGCTGACATGCCCGTTTGGCCAGGCATCACGCAGGACCTCGGCAGCGCGCGCCTCGTTTTCGCCATTCGCATAGCCATTGATGAAGAACAGGCAGACCGCCTCGCACCCCTGCTCCAGCAGCGCCACCGCCGCCGCACGAATCTCNTCCGGATCGACCGGTGTCGCGACCTCNCCGCTNGCCAGCGTGCGCTCGGCAACCTCGAGACGGCTCTGCCGTTCGATCACCGGCGTGTACTGGCCCCACAGNCCCCAGGTGGTCGGCCGGTCGCGGCGGCGCATTTCCAACACATCGCGGAAACCCNCCGTGGTGATGATGCCGGCCTTGGCGCCCTTGCGTTCAAGCAGTGCATTGGTCGCCACTGTCGTGCCATGGATAATCGTCGAGACAGCGCCAAGATCGTCGGTCGCGGCCTTGATGCCGCCAAGGAAGCCTGCCGACTGGTCGCCGCGGGTCGAGGGCACCTTTGCGACACGCACNTNGCCGGTNTTTTCGTCAAGCGCGAGAATATCGGTAAATGTGCCGCCGACATCGACGCCGATCACGATGGATTTGCTCATGATCCCGCTCCCTTGCCGGCAGATGTGACATANCCTTGCGCAACGTCATGTGCTNTCTGTTNGCTCGAACGTGTTGCCGCATCGCCATAGCCNCCACCGCCAGGCGTCTCCAANCGCACCCGTTGGCCGCGCTTCAGCCTTATGCCCGTCATCTTNGAGACAAGCGGCGGAGATTCACGCCCATCGACGGCGTCGGGGCTGTCGCTGTCGAAATAGAACCTGTTCGGCGCACCAGATCCGCCGCCGGCCACACCAGGCGGTGCGTATTTGCCGCGTTCACCGAACAGGAAGGCCGTGGCGGATTCTTCCAGCAACTCGATTTCATACACCGCGCCCAAACCACCCCGGTGCTGCCCTTCGCCGCCGGAATCCGCACGAAGCGCCCATTGCGTGAAGGCCACCGGATAGGCGGCCTCGAGAATCTCCAGCGGCGGAATGGTGGCAGTGCTGATCGGCGCGTTGCCATGGTTCAACCCGTCCCCTTCAGGATGGCCGCCATGGCCNCCGCCGAAGAACGAGAACATGACCCAGCGGCTGCCATCGCCGCGATGGCCGGCCAGAGACAGCGCGTTGATCGTGCCATAGGCACAGCCATTAACCCGTTCCGGCGCGACATGCTGGAAGGCCTGGAACATCACATCGATCAGGCGGAGGATGGTCTCCGTATAGCCGCCCACCGGCTTTGGCGCGGTGACGCTGAGGAAGCTGTCCTCAGGAATGATGAATTCCACCGGCTGCAGGACGCCGGCATTCGCCGGCACATCGGTGAAGATATGTTTCAGCGCCACATAGGTGGCGGCGATGGTCGTCGAGCGCGAGATATTCACCGGACCGGCGCAGGCCGGGCTCGACCGGCTGAAATCAATGGTCAGGCGGTCTTCCGATATCGTCATGTCGACGGCAAGGGTCAGCACATCATCGCTGACACCGTCATTGTCCAGATAGTCCTCGACCGAGATGGTGCCGTCCGGCAGCGCCGCAAGGTGGTCGCGCATCATGCGGTCAGCACGCTGCCTGAGAAGTTTCAGAGCTGCGGACACATCGGTCTCGCCATATTCGTCCAGCAGGTCGGCAAGGCGCTGNTGGCCGAGGTCNAGCGCGTTGATCTGGGCATTCATATCGCCATAAAGCGAATTGGGAAGGCGCGAATTGGCTGACAGGATCGCGACGATATCGCTTTTCAGCACCCCCGCCTCAAACAGCTTCACNGGTGGAATCAGCATGCCTTCCTGAAAGGATTCAGTGGCTTGCGGGTTATAATTGCCAGGAACATTTCCCCCGACATCATGCCAGTGACCAACAGAGGCGAGATAGCAGAAGATCTCTCCGTTCCTGAAGATCGGCTTCACAAGCCGGAAATCCGAGAGGTGCGTACCGCCGTCGTAGGGATCATTGAAAATGAACACATCGCCATTCGCAACGCCGCCGTCACGCTCTACCCGCTCGATCACGGCCTTCACCGCAAATGCCATCACCCCGACAAAGATCGGAAGCCCCGATTTGCCCTGAACAAGGGTTTCGCCTGTCTGCGCGTCATAGATGCCGTGGCTGGCATCATGCGCCTCGGCAATGATCGGGTTGAAGGCGGAGCGGAAGAGTGTTGCATCCATCTCGTCGGCGATCTGTTCGAGACGGCCTTTGAGAATGGCAAGTGTCACNGGATCCATTTTAATAGAAGTCATGAAAATTCAGTCCGTTGAGTCAATGTCTTCATATGCCTTGCCAAGCTCCAGAAGCGCACTGGTTTCAATGATCTCGTTCAAACCGTTGAAATCATGCATCCGGTCGGCAAANCCGGCATTGCTTCCGTCGGCCAGCAGGCCCTNGTAATAAGCCTGAAGATGCCGGGAAATCGCCCGCACCGCACCGCCGGGGAAAATCGCAATGCTGTAGCCGAGCGCGGCAAGATCGTCGGCCGACTTGATCGGCGTCTTGCCACCTTCGACCATATTGGCAAGAAGCGGCACACGTCCGGCGAACCGGCCGCAAAGAACCTGCATCTCCTCGATCGATTGCGGCGCCTCGACAAACAGCACATCGGCACCGGCCTCTTGATAGGCTTCGGCCCTGTCCATAGCCGCCTCGAGACCCTCGACGGCGCGGGCATCGGTGCGCGCGATGATCAAAGTGTCATCGCTCCGGCGTGCATCGAGCGCCGCCTTCACCTTGCCCACCATCTCGCCGCAGGGAATAAGTTTCTTGCCGTCCAGATGACCGCAGCGCTTCGGGAATGACTGGTCCTCNAGCTGGATGGCGGCTGCCCCGGCGCGCTCGAAATACCGCACCGTGCGCTGTGTGTTGAGCGCATTTCCGAACCCGTTATCGGCATCGACGATCACCGGCGTTTCGATACGGTCGGTGATAGCNGCAAGCGTATCATTCACCTCGGACACGCTGACAAGGCCGATGTCGGAGCGTCCGAAGCGGGTATAGGCAAGGCTGGCGCCCGAGAGATATACGGCCTTTGCGCCCGTCTGCGTCGCGATCANGCCCGACAGCGCGTCATAGATCCCCGGAGCNAGGAGGATGCCGCCCTTCCCCANCAGTTCCCGTATCGTCATCAGGCACCCTCCGCCGCTGCTGTCGTCTGAAAGCGCTTTTCCAGATGCGGGATCAGCCCGCCATCCAGAATCATGTCACGCAGGAAATCGGGCAACGGCTCGAGCGAAAGAACCTCGCCCGAAGCCGGAAGTGTCACCGAGGCGCTGTCGAAATCGANAGTGATCTCNGCGCCGTCNGTCAGCCCGGGATGCGCGTGCAACCCGNCATCTATGGTGAAGACCGGCAGGCCGAGATTGATCGCGTTGCGGTAGAAAATACCGGCGAAGCTGGGNGCGATCACGGCAGAAATGCCAAGATGCTTCAGCACCTCGGCAGCCTGCTCGCGCGACGAGCCGACGCCCATATTCGGCGCACCGAGCATCACATCGCCAGGGCGCACATTGCCGGCAAATTCGGGCCTCACAGCCTCGAGGCAATGCATCGCCAGTTCTGCCAGCGGGGATTTCATGTATTTGCCAGGAGCAAGGACATCGGTATCGATGGTTTCGTCNAACCGCCAGAGACGCGCCATCTGTCAGCCCTCCATGATCTCGCGCGGGTCGCGCATGGTTCCGGTCACCGCAGAGGCGGCAACCGTGTAGGGCGACGCCAGATAAACCTGCGAGCCGGGCGCGCCCATCCGGCCCTTGAAATTACGCGCTGTCGAGGACAGGCAGACCTCGTCTTCGGCAAGCCGGTCGTCGCCGTATCCTGCGCAGATGCCGCAGCTGTTCGCGAGGAACTGCGCACCTGCCTCCTCGAGGATCGACATGATGCCCTCGTCAGCGGCACGGTCCTGGTCCTGCTTGCTGGCCGGCGCGACCTTCAGGGTAATGCCGCTGGCGATGCGCCGCCCNTTCAGCACGCTGGCGGCGGCTGCCAGATCGACATATTTAGCGCCGGTACATGCCCCGATATAGGCGACATCGAATTTCGTATTCTCGAATTCCGCGGCNTCGGCNGCATTTGCCGGCGAATGCGGGGCAGCGATCTGCGGCGCGAGTTCCGCCGCATCAAAGGTNAGGTGGTCTTCGGGCTTGTCCGCGGCTTCGATGGCGTANTCNGCCCAGTCTTCGGCAAGCGTGCCGCCGGCGGCGCGAACATAATCCGCGGTTATCTCGTCCGGAGCGATAAGCCCGGCCTGCGCGCCAAGNTCTGCAGCCATGTTGGACATGGTCATGCGTTCCTGCATCGACAAATTCCTGATGGCCGTGCCGGCATACTGGATGGCCTGATACCGGCCGCCACCCATGCCGATCTCGCCGCAGACGGCCAGCATCATGTCCTTGGCCGTGACGCAGGCACCAAGACTGTTGTTCCACTGGATCAGGATGGTTTCGGGAACGCGGAGCCAGATTTCACCTGTGGCTAGTACCCCTGCCATCTCGGTCGCGCCGACGCCGAACATATAGGCACCGAAGGCACCGCCGGTCGGCGAATGGCTGTCACCGCCGACGCAGAACATGCCGGGCGACAGATGTCCGCGTTCCGGCAGCACAACATGGCAGATGCCCTGCTGATCATAGAAATTGGCGATCTCCTCGTCCCGGACCCATTGGCGGGTCAGCGCCTGGATGGCGCGGGTCTCTTCGGTATCGGCCGGAACATAGTGATCGGTGACCACAACCACCCGGTCCCTGTCCCAGACGCGGCGCCCGAGCCGCTCCAGCATCGGCTTCACCCGGCGCGGGCCGCCNGAATCATGGATCATTGCCAGATCGACCTTGCAGATGACNACATCGCCTGCCGAGACGCCGGANTGCNCGGCGGCGCGGGCGATCAGTTTTCGGGCAAGAGTTTCCATGAAAAAACCGTAGCATAAAATGAAAGCAGACCATCATTTTTGACGGCCCTGTTGCCTCTACATTAGAGTATCCAAGGTCCTGTATTTCAACAAACACCCGGCAAGGAGGGACAAGATGCCGCTGATCGAATGCACGCTGATCAAGGGATATGACGCCGANGTCAGGAAAAGGCTTGCCGAACGCGTGACCGACGCGGCCTGTTCCTCAATCGGCGCGGCATCGGATTTCGTGACGGTGACAATCAAGGAAGTGGATCCCGACAACTACATGCGCGGGCGCACGAGCCGGGTGCCGGCATCTGCCCCGCGACCGGCCGAAGAAATTGTCCGCGGCTTTCTGGCGGCGATGGAGGCGCGCGATCTTGATGCAGCGAAGGCCCATCTGGCAGATAATTTCACCATGACCTTTCCTGGGAACGCACGCTTTAAAGAGCTTGGCGAGCTGGTGGCGTGGGCCAGCCAGCGGTATCAGTCGGTGAAGAAGAGCTATGAAGGATTCGATACCGCCTTTCACGGCACCCGTTCGACGGTCTTCTGCTTCGGCACCCTCTCCGGCAGCTGGCTGGACGGCACCAGGTTCAGCGGCATCCGGTTCGTAGACAGGTTTGAACTGGAGGGAGAGACCATTGTCTCGCAGATGGTCTGGAACGACATGGCGGAGATGAAACCGGCATGAGCAGCTTTCAACAGCTGGTCCTGACCTATTTTCGCGGTGTCGACGAAAAGGATCCCGGCCTCATATTCGAGACGCTCGCCCCNGACTGCNTGTTCTCCGTCGAGACNCATGGCGTCGAANTGCACGGACATAAGGAGATCCANGGCATGTTCGACAGGCTGTGGTCGCATCACGCTGCTGTCAGGCACGACCGGTTCCATTTTGTCGATGCCGGCAACGGCGCGGACATCGCTGTGCGCTTCCGCGTGACCAACACGCTCCCCGACGGCAGCCTTGTCTATAAATCCAACTGCAATTTCTTCACAGCAAGGGACGGGCTGTTCACCGAGGTCCGTGTCTATATGGCGGGCGAGAACACACTCGACCGGCAGGGGTGACCNGAGCCGGACCTAAGTCCGCCCTAATGGTCGAAAGTACCGGCTGCNGCCATCATGGCGGCAATCATCTCGGTCCGNGGCACCGGAGAGGCAGGATAGGCGGCGCGNCTGTGTGACAGGCCGAGGCCCAGCATCGCCTCAACCAGCTTGTAGGTCAGCGGCCCGGGGTTGATCACCGGCACATCAAGCCTCTCGCTCAGGAACTGATGCGCCTGATGCATCGTCGTCGATCCCAGAAGAATGACCTCGGCTCCGTCCTCGGCGATGGCGGCCTCGGCCTCGGCCAACAGCAGCGGAAAAATATCCTCTTCCTTGCCGGCAAGAAGGGCCTGGTTGTCCGGCGCGACATCGATCGAGCGGATCGAGGCGACATAGTCCCTGATACCAAGCTCGCCAATGGTCTTCTCATAAAGGTGGAACCAGTGCTTCCACATGGTGACAACCGAGAAGCGACTTCCCAACAGCATCGCTGTCAGCATCGAGGCACGGCCGGGACCTATCACAGGAATATCCAGCACCGAGCGAAGAGCTGCCACGCCGGAATCACTCATCGTGTCGACGCAGACAGCACCGAACCCCTCCTCCTGTGCCGACTGGCCGACTTCGAGGATGCTGATATCGGCAAGTGCCATATCAGCCTCGCTAACATAGTTTCGGGGCGCNGCNTTTGTNGACCTAAAGGTGAAGCGCATGTTGCGTCCCAGCTTAACGGCATCCAGCTGCGCGCGCCGCTTTGCCAGATTGTTCTCCGACATTGGAAAAGGAACAATTACAAGAACA
>FUFK010687331.1_pt1 | contig 12040 bp, 9 predicted proteins | sample 1021851 | NCBI WGS metagenome assembly FUFK01 (sample SAMEA51879418, study PRJEB19060) | metagenome
GATTACGCGGCGGACGAGCCATTCCGGAGTGGAGGCTCCGGCCGTAACGCCGACGGTTTCGACACCGTCCAGATCAGCCGGATTTATTTCGTCTTCGGTTTCAATCAGAAAGCTTTTTTCGCAATCTTCCTTACAAACGGCAAGCAGTTTCAGGCTGTTTGATGAGTGGCGGCCGCCGATGACGTAAAAAGCATCTACAATCTCAGATAATGCGCGGGCGGCATCCTGACGGTCGCGTGTAGCGGAACAAATTGTATTGATTACCTGCACTTCATCGTCCGTCCTGGACTTGACAGCCTCAGCGGTATCAAAAAAAGTTTTTGCCTTGATGGTTGTCTGCGATACGACGAGCGGGCGGCGGAGCTTCGGCAGGTTTTCGACTTCCGAAGCATCGCGGACAATAAATGCGTGATCCGGTGCATAGCCTTTAACTCCGATCATTTCGGGGTGGTCCGGACTGCCTACAACGATGACATGGCGGTCATCCGCAGCGGCACGTGCCGCCAGGCGTTGGACTCGGGTAACGAAAGGACAAGTGGCATCTACAACCTTTGAGGCGCGCTCGCGCAGTTCATTTTGAACCTGCGGCGTAACGCCGTGGGCACGGATGACGGCCGTCTCGCCGCGGCGTATCTGGACCGGTTCGTCAATCGTCGCGACGCCGTTGGCGGCCAGCCGGTTCATTTCCTGATCATTGTGGATCAGAGGTCCGAGAGTTCGGACGGTTTCGCCTTGCTCCAGAGCCTGCTCGACCATTTCGACAGCACGTTCGACCCCAAAACAAAATCCATATTCTTCGGCCAGCAATACTTTCATGTTTCCCCCGGTAAATAGCAGCAAATCTCCGGATTGCGGCTATGCCATAAGTCTATCAGATAAATCAACCATTTGGAACAGAAGAGAAAATTGTCGGTTTTGAGAAATGTGTGGTAATCAGAGAACCTTTAACGGACCGGATCGCGGAGGAGCAACGCTGCCGTTTCCGAAGCCATAGTTGCCTCCAGAGGATGCGTTGCACGCAGCTGTGCTATTTGTAACAAAGCCTCGCCGGTGCGTGATAAAAGGCGAAACAGGTCGCCTTCCTCTGCTCCCGTGCGTTTTACGAGTTCGCTCCAGGAAGCGCCTGCTGCCCAGATTTCCGCGGCTGCTGCGGCTGAAAGATTGATTTCCTCATTAGGCTCGATACCAAAACGCCATTCAATGCTTGACACCAGGTAGATTACTTCCTCCAATGACGCAGCCGCTTCAGCCAGCTCGTCGGAGATCCGCATTTCTCCATAATTTCTGTCACTGTCCGCTGCAAGGGAAGCCATCAGACCGGCCATTACGGAATGCCCGATACCTGAGAAAATACCGTGGCCAAGGGCTTCCCCGACCAGCAGCGGGCGATCGACACGGACGTCTGCAAGCCATTTACCGCGCTGCGTTACTGACTCGGCAGCGAAATCAATGTAATGAAAATGGTCAAGTACACGGGCACGCCGCTCGAAAGGCTCCCAGACTTTTTGTCGTAATTTTTCAATCTCGTGATCGAGCCGGACTATCTCGGAAGCTGCCGGCGCGGCCTCCCATAATGCTGCAAGATATTCATCCCGTCGGGCTCCTGCCCCGGAAATAAAGCGTTCCATTGCCGCATTGAAAACCGCTTCTGCCGGAGCGGAATCAAGCCGTAATTTAGATGGCTTTGGCTCTTCGATTGGGCGGTTGCGGCCTTCGTAAACGTCGAAAAAAGCTCTTTCGATATCGTTTTCATTGAAACGATAAATATTTTCGTAAACTCTGTTAATCCGTGAAAGCGCGATGACGGTCCCCTGACCATCATCGCGGATTACCGATGCGGCGCCGCCATTTACCTGCAGAACCAGATAAAGACGCTTTGTCCCGCGTCCTTGCGTAACGACGCGTCCCGGTACTACGACCGACTCCAGCCATGAGTAACGTAATTGATTGGCCGTCTCGGGCAGGCGCTCGGTAATACGGCGTTGCGCGGACGAAAGGCGTTCAAAGCCGATGCAATCCTCCGGCGATAGTTCGATTCCACGCGATGCCATCAAATCGGCAATTTGCTTCCGGAGTTTTGAAACTTGCGAGCGGGCGAAATCAATACGACGGCCGTCCGAGCGAAATGCGTAGCTTTTTTCTGCTATTTCGCGAACCTGACGAAAACTGCCGAAAGCATCCAGAAGGTTTACAAGAGTCGTATAGGTAGCACGAAATCTGCTTTCCAAAGGGTCAGGTTTGGCTTTCAGCAAGGTTGCAATACGTTTTGGATTTTGAAACTGTCCCGGTACAAGTACCGCAAAACCGACTTTATCCCGCCCGCGTCGTCCGGCACGGCCGGTCATTTGCTGAAGCTCATTTGCGGTCAGCGGACGCCAGCCCTGGTTTCCGCGAGTATCGGCATTGACTATCACAACGGTGCGGGCCGGAAAATCTACCCCTGCCGCAACTGTGGAAGTGGCAAAGATTGCATTCAGAAGTCCAAGGGACATCATTTTTTCAATAAGCAACTTCCAGGCGGGCAAATGGCCGGCATGATGCGAGGCAACACCCGAATTTATAAGGAGTTTTTTATGTTTATGGCTGCGAATTTCAGGATTGGCGGCGGCAAATTCTTCAAACAATTTTTTGCGGCGTGCATATTTTTCATAATCCGCTGCCTGTGAACGGTCGCCTCCGACCTCGGACGCCGCTTCGTCACACTTCCTGCGTGTAGGAAGAAATATAATCGCCGGCAATAAATCGTAACTGCGGAGCGCTCTTATCAGCTTATGCGGTGGTATTTCGGGCGGGCGGCCATTCATAAAAGGAGATTATTGCACAATGCTTTTGCATTTTACCCGAATTATGGAACAAAATACCTGCGTATTTCCAATCTTTTTCCGGAGAAATCATAAAAAGTATGACTAAACTGAATCGTCGCGATTTTTTAGGGCTTGCCGCTGTCGGTGCGGCCGGTGCGGCTCTGGATATTGAGATTTTTGGCCAAAACCGGCGGCGTGCCGCTTTCAATCCCGAAGAAGCAACCGTTTCGGAAATGGCTGCTGCACTTGGACGCGGACAGATTACCAGCGAAGCATTGACGGCTTTCTACATCGCGAGAATCCGGTCAATAGATCCAAAGATAAATTCAATCATTGAAATCAATCCGCAGGCTTTGGAAATAGCACGCATTCGCGATCGGGAAAGACTGAACCGACGAGCAAAAGGCCCGCTTCATGGCATACCCGTTGTAATCAAAGACAACATTGACACTGCCGACCGGATGAAAACAACGGCGGGAAGCCTTGCGCTTATTGACGCACCAACGCCAAAACGCGATGCATTCATAGCCGAACGTCTGCGTGAGGCCGGTGCGGTGCTTCTTGGCAAGACAAACCTCAGCGAATGGGCAAATTTTCGCGACAACGATTCAATCAGCGGCTGGTCAGGAAGAGGCGGCCAGACACACAATCCATACGTTCTGGACAGAAACCCTTGCGGTTCGTCATCAGGCACCGGCGCGGCGATTTCTGCTAATCTTGCAGCCGTCGGGATTGGCACGGAAACGGACGGTTCGATTGTCTGCCCGTCATCGATTTGCGGCCTCGTCGGGTTAAAACCGACGATCGGTCTGGTTTCCCGCAGCGGCATAATTCCTATCGCAGAGTCGCAGGATACGGCCGGACCGATGACGCGCAGCGTTGCGGATGCGGCTATCGTTCTGACGGCAATTGCCGGACAGGATCAAAATGACCCCGCAATGAAGGGCATAAAACGCGAAGCGGTTGATTACACAAGTTTTCTTAAAAAAGACGCTCTCCGCGGAGCGCGCATCGGAGTAGCCCGCGATTACTGGGGACGCCGCGCCGAGGTTGATACGATTATGGATGCGGCTCTGGCAGTAATGAAACGCGCCGGAGCCGAGCTGATAGATATAAAGTTTCCAAATCTCAGACGTTTTGGCGATGCCGAGTTTACGGTTCTGCAATACGAATTCAAAGACGGCCTGGAAAGATATTTAAGCGAGCGGGGAGCGAAATACCGCACACTTGAGGACCTGATTAAATTCAACAAGGATAACGCAGAGCGTGAACTTAAATATTTCGGGCAGAGCATTTTCGAATCCTCAGCGAAGAAAGGGTCACTGCGCGACAAGGAATATCTGGAAGCCCGCGAGATATGCCGCCGTTATGCACAAAAAGAGGGAATTGACGAAGCTGTCGAGAAGAACAATCTTGATGCAATCGTTGCTCCTTCGAATGCTCCGGCCTGGCTGATTGATACCGTAAACGGCGATTGCGGAAGCGGCTATGTCAGTAGCTCATCAATGCCGGCCGTTGCAGGATATCCGAATATAACCGTTCCGGCCGGATTTTACCGCGAACTGCCTATCGGAATTTCATTTTTCGGAAAAGCTTTTACGGAAGGAAGGCTGATCGGCATTGCCTATGCATTTGAACAGGCAACAACGGCAAGACGCAGGCCGGGATTTTTGCCGACTTATAAATAATTGTCAGGTATAAAAATACTTGGATTCAGTTCGTCGCGGGCTGACGTCCACGGGTAACAAGTAAATTGAGCCCCTCCAGCGTCAGCGTTTCATTCAAAATGTCTATCATTCCGGAATTCGGGGCAGCCAACTGTCCAAAACCACCGGTAGCGACTACTACTGCGTCCGAGCCAAGCTCACGTTTGATACGGGAAATCATTCCCTCCGCCATAGATATATGCCCCAGCACTATGCCGGAGAGCATGGCATCCGGAGTATTTTCACCGATTGCTTTAGGCGGCAGTCTCAATTCAACCGTCGGGAGCAAAGAGGCAGCTTCCGACAAGGCTCCGGCGCTTATGCCCAAGCCCGGAGCAATCGCACCGCCCAGAAAAACTCCCGCCCGATCGACAACGTCAATGGTAGTAGCGGTTCCAAAACTGCAAATAATTACAGGTTTCCCGTAGAGAGCGGCGGCGGCGGCGGCATTTACAAGACGGTCGGCACCGACGGCTGACCGTGGTTGATAACGGACGCCGATGCCAAGATCCCAATCCCAGTCAATAAAAAGCGGCATTATGCGGTAAAGATTTCTTGCGGACTCGATAATTGCTTGGTGAAGTTCAGGCACAACGGAAGCGACAGCGACAGTATCAACGGAAGCCTGGACAAACCGGTCGCCTATCTTTTTCAACCTATCGAATTCAAGTTCGGCAGCCGAATAATTACGGCGAGTGTGTACGGAAAACCGGTCAATGAGTTTTCCGGCCTCGAAGAAGCCGTATTTTATCTTTGAATTGCCGATGTCGATTGCGAGCAGCATTTAGCGCATAAATAAAGGGAAAACCGCATTTCCATTACGATTTTCCCAATATGGCCGGCCCGAGTATGCCCGGAGAGCGAAATCAACCCTCAAGAGGAAGTCCGTCGTAAAGCACACGCCAACCGCGTTGAACACTTGTCCTGATAGCTTTGGCAAACCATTGTCTGGCCAGATCGGGATCATCGTAAATTTTCAGAGATGGAAACGCTTCTCTCGGATCAACCTTGCAAATGGCAGCGCCATCTGCCGCGCTGCGAATGCTGAGAAGGCCGATCATACTGTTTTTTTCAAGAATCGTAGTCCGTACGCTGGAATTAGGATCCGATTCCAGTGACTCTTTCAGAGTCCAGTCGTTTTCCTCCTCGTCGCTTGTTTCATCGTCAAGGATCTCGTCATCGTTGAAATCAAATTCTTCGCTCATAATTATTCAAAATAAAAACTACTACCAAAAGGAGAAAACTTCAATCCGCCCCGTGCATCAAACCGGAAGCATCGCCGGCAGGCCGCAGCATTTCCACATCACCCGCGCGAATTGTCAGAATACCTGAACCGGTTATCAATCTTAGGGCACCATCCGCTTCCAATCCGTCAGTTATACCGTTTAATATGCGTCCATCTGTCTTGACGGTTACTGACTTGCCGTTTGCAAAACTGGAGCGTTTCATCCATTCTTCCCGGATGATTGCCGCGCCGTTGTCTTCTCCAAGTATGTGATAAAAATATGAGAGATATCGAATCAAGGTAGATTCCAATGCCGAAGAATCAGGTTGCCGGCCGGTTTCTTTCTCAATCGAAGTTGCGGTTTGCCTCAGTTCCGGCGGTAGAATTGAAGAACGCAGATTGATTCCGATTCCTATGACAACGGCAAGCCCGCGTGCGGTTTCGGTGGTTTCCGCAAGAATACCGCCAATTTTGAGACCGCGGACAAGCAAATCATTAACCCATTTGAGATCAACGTCTTGCACAAATTCTTCGAGGGCGTCATGCGCGGCGACGCCGGCCATTAAAGTCAAAAGCGGCAGATGCGTGAGGGAAATAGCCGGACGCAGGATAATACTGAAATAAAGCCCGCTGCCGGCAGCAGAATACCAATTACGTCCAAATCTGCCGCGTCCTGCGGTTTGCTCACCGGCAATAATAACCAGCCCTTCATCCGCTCCTTGTCTTGCATGCCGGAGGGCTGAAGTATTGGTAGAATCCACAGCGTCGAATCTTAGTATGCGTATTTCCATCGGAGTATTCGGTATTTCGATGGTTTGTAAATTCAGACAGGCTGCCAGAGCGAATCAAGGTAAAAGTATTCCGGCTCGATAAAGTCCTTTTTTATAGTAAATCCCGTGCGGCGAGCCTGTTCGGCTATCATCGAAAAAGTGAATTTTTGCGAAATTTCCATAAAGATCGGTTCCCAGATGTCGAAATCGAATGTCTTGCCAAGAGCGGAAACCTTAACCGATTGCGGTTTTCGGCTGATTAAAAAGGAACGTGCGGCTCCATCAGCGGGATTGTAAATGGCAAAATGGGAAAAAGCCGCCGGGTCGAAATCGGCGCCAAGTTCGCGGTTTATACGGGACAGTAAATTCAGGTTAAAGGCGGCAGTAACTCCTTTGGAATCATCATAGGCGGCTAAAATTGTTCTTGGATCTTTTTGCAGATCGAAGCCGATAAACAGCCGATCGTCCGGATTCATTACTTGTCTCAGACTTCGAAAAAATTCATCGGCACGCTCTGCCGTGAAATTTCCTATGTTGGACCCGAGAAATAAAATAATTTTGCGGCGCTGCGGCTGCGTTTTTAATGAATCCAGAATTTCCAGGTAATCGCCAGTCAGAGGAGAAATCCGCAAGGTCGGGAAACGGCGTGAAAATCTTGCGGCCAGAGCATCATTTGCCTCCTGCGAAATGTCAATCGGCAGATAGGAGAAATCGGCATTCATTCGGATAAGGCAATCGATCAAAATAGCTGTTTTTGCACCGTCACCCGCGCCTAGTTCGACAACGTCAATTACGCCCTGAGAGGATTCGAGAAAAGCATTGCAGATTTCCCTGGAGCGTGAATTGAAAATCGCAGTTTCGGCCCGCGTCAGATAATACTCCGGGAGCTTCATTATTTCCATGAAAAGCCGCGAACCTTCATCATCGTAAAAATACCGTGACGAAAGGTGTTTTGGTTTGGCACTGAGCCCGTTCAGCACGTTTTCAGCAAAAGCATCGAGCTCTGATTTTGCAACGTTTGTCATATTACCCCTTGATTATTTTCCGCATCAGCGTAAGCCTCCGGAAATTAAAAAAAGTTAAAGCGCAAGCCGGATACCTGTAAATTGCCAGCGAAGGTGCGGATGAAAGAAATTTCGATAGGTTGGCCGGCTATGTCCGGGCGGTGTTGCGACGGAGGCTCCGCGAAGAACCATCTGATTTATCATGAATTTTCCGTTATATTCGCCAACGGCTCCAAGCGGTTTTTTAAAACCCGGATAAGGCAGATATGCGGAATTTGTCCACTCCCAGCGCAATCCCCAATCGAATTTACCGGCGGCAGCCTCCCATTCAAATTCCGTTGGCAGCCGGCAGCCACGCCATTCGGCAAATGCCGCCGCCTCAAAAAAAGAAACATGGCAAACCGGAGAATCCGGAAGAACAGGCCGCAGACCGCCAAGCGTAAATTGAAACCACTCGCCGTCACGAAAATGCCAGTAAAGCGGTGCAGTTATCTGCTCACGATTGACCCAGTCCCAGCCCTCCGAATGCCAAAGCCGGAAATCACGATAGCCGGCATCTTCTATAAAATCAATAAATTCGGCATTTGTAATAAGCCGCGAAGAAATTTTGAAACCATTCAAATACACCTTATGCAGGGCAAGCTCGTTATCAAAGCAGAACCCATCTCCCCGGTGGCCTATTTCATAAATTCCCTCGGACACAGAAATAAAATGACTGTCTTTTGTGTCTGTATTTTCCTCGGGGGCGTAATTATTCCGGTATTCAGGGAAAAGCGGATTAAGTCCAAAGGTGTATTTGAGGTCAGTAATTAACAGTTCCTGATGCTGTTGTTCGTGATTCAACCCAAGCAAAACAAGCGCAGCGACCTCGGCGGACACTTCCTTTTCGAGGAGCCTGCTTACAGCCTCATCGACATATCGTCGATATTCCAGGACACGCTCAACGGTCGGGCGGCTATAAAAACCTCGCTCATTGCGAGCGGTTCGCTGGCCGAGTGTTTCATAGTAACTATTGAAGAAATAACCGAAATCGGGATCGAATTTTTTGTAGTTTGCAAGAAATCGGCAGAGAATCATCTCCTCGAAAAACCAGGTTGTATGCGCAATGTGCCATTTTGGCGGGGAGACATCAACTATTGGCTGCGGGATGAAATCTTCAATGGCTAAAGGCTCGCAGAGTCTTTCCGTCGCGCGACGCACCGCCAGGTATTCGGCCGCCAAATCCGTCCCGGAGACATCAGAAGTTCGTTTTGGCTGCATTGAATTATTAAAGCAAAAAATATAAAGGCTTACAATAATTTTACATCTGCTGATTGGTTATGGAATAAAGCCTGAACGAAAAAGAGACTCTCTTGCGATTTGGGAAAGGAAAGGGTCGGAAGATGAATATGCCCGTTTAATTGCAGCGACGGATTGATCACTGCCGATAATACCGAGCGCGAAGATCGCCTCGCGGCGCGTATCGTCATCTTCATTTTCGGCCATTGCAATCCGTTCAAGAACCGGAACGGCATTATTCAAGACGGGGAACCTGATTCCGGCGCGAACAGGTTTGAGGTTTAGATATTTATCCGGCAGAAAGCTTTCCGGCGTGGTGCGGTCAAAATTCCCGGTGGCAAGTCGTTGCGCAATCTGTCCGATCGAGCGGGCAGCTGATCTTCGCAGAAACCGGTTGTCATCAGTCGGCGGATTTTGCAGCACGTTTACGAGTAAAGAAAACGAGTCTGGTTTGCCGGTTATCCCCAGCGAAACGATAATCGCGCTTTTTACTTCCATGTCAGATTCGCGATTAAATGCAGCAATAAGTGTTTCGGAACCAAAAGGTTCCGCGGCCAGACCGAAAGCATAGGCAGCCTCTTTACGGACAAAAGGCACCTTGTCAGAAAGCAATCTTGCAAGAACCGGCTCCGCTTCTGAAGGCGGTAAACATGCAAAAAGCGGCGCTGCGGAAGCCCTGACAACGGGCAATCTATCATCGGCCAGGATAATCGCAGGACGGATTGATGCCGGCTGGCAATCCAACCTTAAGCGGTAAATTGCCGTCCGCCGTGCCTCCGGATCCGGAGAATCAATGGAAGCTGACAGACTGCCCGCGGTCTGTGCCGTGATAGCCGCTGCTGATGCAATCGCAATAAAAACAGTAAATGCTAAATTTGCCAAGCCTTTCATAGCCTGTGACCAAAGACGATTATTTGAACGGCTTTTTGGCTACTGCCTGTGCGCGTTCCCATTCGCCGACCTGTCGGGCTCTTTTATTTTCGTAGGAATTTGCAAGCAGCCGGATCAGATCATCTGAAAACAGGCTCTGTAAAGCAACGTTTTGCGGGGAGGTAAATGGCTTTAGATACGGCTGATTTTCGGCATCTGTCTGAATTTTAGGTGTGCGGTGTGTTGTGTCGGGCTTGGCCATCTTTGCCTCCTTTCCTAAGGAGCCTGACGGCCGTGCCAAAGATCTATGATCTGAGGTTAAAAGCCGTCCGGCTAAGGTATGTAATGTAAGATAAGTGCCTTATATGACAAACTCCTTTATCCAAAAGGTCCTTTCAGAATATCACAGTTTCTATAAAAGTCTATTAAATTTCTGAAGAATGAGGTTTTTCGGGCGCTCTTATGGATAGTTTTGCCGAATTAGATTAAACTATAAGTTTTACAGAGTTTTACGCCCGATACGGGCGTAATTCGGGTCCGCATTGTTTATGGACGAAAAATATTTTCCAAAAAAAGTAGAAGCGAAATGGCAAAAACGCTGGGCAGAAACCAAAGCTTTTGCCGCAGCGGATGGTGATAATCGTCAAAAGTTTTACCAGCTCGAGATGTTGCCGTATCCATCCGGCAATCTTCATATCGGACACGTCAGGAATTATTCGGTTGGCGACGCTGTGGCTTGGTACAAGCGGCTCAAAGGCTACAACGTACTGCATCCGATTGGTTGGGATTCATTCGGCCAGCCTGCCGAAGATGCGGCAATCAAGCGCGGAGTTAATCCGCGGGAATGGACTGAAGAGAACATCAAAGTAATGCGCGGCCAGCTAGAACGTCTCGGATTGAGTTACGACTGGTCCCGTCAGATGGCAGCGCATCGGCCGGATTACTATAAGTTTGATCAGTGGTTTTTCCTCAAGATGTTCGAGATGGGCCTCGCATATAAAAAAATGACGCAGGTCAATTGGTGCGAAAACGACCGGGCCACGCTTTCTAACGAACAGGCCAGCGGCGGGCTTTGCTGGCGATGCGGCAATCCGGTAACAAAAAAGGATCTCGAGCAATGGTTTTTGCGAATCACTGCTTATGCCGACCGCCTTCTCGATGAAATTGAACAAATCGAAGACGGCTGGCCGCAAAATGTAATTAAGCGGCAAAGGGACTGGATTGGCCGTTCGGAAGGTGCTTTGGTTGATTTTGAGCTGGAGTCCGTCAAAGATACCGAATCGGACCATATCAAAATCCGTGTATTTACAACGCGGATAGATACAATTTTCGGCGCGACTGCCTTGGTTTTAGCACCGCGCCATCCTGTCATCGATTCTTTCCGGTCATCTTTCTCGGAAAGCGTCAACCAAAAGATTGACGAGATCATAAGCGAAATGGCAAGGCCCCGCGAGCGTGATGAGGAATTGGAGAAAGATGGCGTTGATACAGGTCTTTTTGCCATCAATCCTTTCAGTAAACAGCGGATTCCTGTCTGGGTCGGCAATTACGTGATGATGGAATACGGTACCGGTGCCGTAATGAGTGTCCCGGCGCATGACGAGCGAGACTTTGAATTCGCACGTAAATTCGGTCTTCCAATTCGCCAGGTAGTCAGCGAGCCGCATCTGGTCCATGAACATCATACCGAACACGCATTAGCTCTCGAGCAGCCTTTTACCGATTATGGAATCCTTGTGCATTCCGGCATCTGGAACGGAAAACCAAGCGAGGAAGCAATCAGGGAAATGGCCGAATATGCGGCAAAAAATGGATTTGGCAAGGCTGCCGTTACTTACAAATTACGGGATTGGGGAATTTCACGCCAGAGATTTTGGGGTGCTCCGATTCCAATAGTCTATTGCGATGATTGCGGCACCGTTCCTGTGCCTTTGGATCAGTTACCGGTCGAATTGCCTGCCGAAGCACCGATAACCGGAACCGGTGAATCGCCTCTGGCAAAGGTGCCGGAATTTGTCAATGCCTCGTGTCCCAAATGCGGCCGGCCCGGGCGGCGGGAAACCGATACAATGGACACTTTTGTTGACTCGTCCTGGTATTTTTATCGCTATACGGACCCGACGAATAGAGATTTGCCGTTTGATCCCGCAATTGCAGCTTACTGGACGCCCGTTGACCAATATATCGGCGGGGNNGACCATGCGGTAATGCATCTCATCTATGCGCGTTTTTGGACAAAAGTACTGCAGGATCTCGGTCTTGTCGGTTTTTCGGAACCTTTCAGGCGTTTGCTTACTCAGGGAATGGTCGTCGGCGAAACATTTTACGATGATTCGACCGGAAAGCGTATCTATCATCCGCCGGATTCCGTCCGCGTGGAACG
>FUFK010060983.1_pt1 | contig 12035 bp, 13 predicted proteins | sample 1021851 | NCBI WGS metagenome assembly FUFK01 (sample SAMEA51879418, study PRJEB19060) | metagenome
CCTGGCTCGCGGCGATCGCGCGCTATCGCTGGGTCGATCATCTGCGCCGGGTGTATCGATCGGGCGAGGATGCGCTGGACGACCATGACGCGGCGGAGGATAGCGACGAAGAAGCGGTGATGGCGCGGGTGAGCCTCGACCGGCTGTTCGTCCACCTGCCGCAGGGCCAGTGCGAGGCGATCGAGCTGGTGAAGATCAAGGGGCTGTCCGTGACCGAGGCAGCCCAACGTAGCGGTCAGAGCGAAAGCCTGATCAAGGTGAACATTCATCGCGGATTGAGGAAGCTCGCCGCGCTCGTCGAAGAGGCCGATTGACCATGACCCGCCCGCCGTCCCCCCTGATCGCGCAGCTCGCGAGCGAGCTGGAGCCGGTGCGCCCGCTCCGCATGGCGCATGGTATCGCACTGGCTGCCCTGGCCGTCCTGGCAACGATTGGCCTGATCGCGCTGACGATGGGGCTATGGTCCGGTCCGATGCGCGGCGAGGCGGCGGCGATGTTCTTCGTCGCCAATGCCCTGATCGGGCTGGTCGGGTTAGTCTCCGCGCTGGCAGTCATCCGCATGGCTGGCCCGCGCGTCGGTGCACGGCAGGATGGCGCGCGCTGGCTGCTCGCCGCGCTCGCCATCCTGCCGATGGCCGCCGTACTGCTCGCCATGATCGAAGGGCAGATCGACTGGCATGAACATGCGACCCACGGCCTCGAGTGCTTCGTTGCCGGCACCTGCAGCGGATCGCTGGTCGCCGCGGCATTGATCATCTGGCTGCGCCGCGGCGCGCCGGTCGCGCCCAAGGTCGCCGGATTCTACACCGGCGTCGCCGCAGGCGCGCTGGGCAGCTTCGCCTATGGCCTGTCCTGCCCGATCGATACGATCGCCCATCTCGGCATCTGGCACGTTGCCCCCGTGGCGGTCATGGCGGCGCTGGGGCGGATTTTCGTGCCGCGCTGGGTGCGGTGGTAGGCGGAGTGCCCCTCCCCCGTTGAGCCCCGCCCCACATTCCGCTACCTCGCGTGCATGACCGCAACGATTGCGCTGGTCGATGATGACCGCAACATCCTGACGTCCGTGTCGATCGCGTTGCAGGCCGAGGGGTTTGTGACGCGCGTCTATTCGGATGGGGAGGCCGCGCTTAAGGCGCTGGTCGACAATCCGCCCGAGCTGGCGGTGCTCGACATCAAGATGCCGCGCATGGACGGGCTGGAGCTGCTGCGGCGACTGCGCGAGAAGAGCCAGATCCCGGTGATCTTCCTGACCAGCAAGGATGACGAGCTGGACGAGGCGCTGGGCCTGGCGATGGGCGCGGACGATTATATCGCCAAGCCGTTCAGCCAGCGGCTGCTGATCGCCCGCATCCGCGCGATCCTGCGCCGGACCGATCTGGTCGCGGCGACGGCGCAGGGCGAAGAGGCGCCGGCGGCCGAGGCGCAGCCGGTGATCGAGCGCGGCCCTCTGACGATGGATCCGGCGCGGCACAAGGTGACGTGGAAGGGCGACAATGTCACGCTGACCGTCACCGAGTTCATGATCCTCGAAACGCTCGCCCAGCGGCCCGGCATCGTCAAGACGCGCAACCAGCTGATGGATGCGGCGTATCAGGACGACATCTATGTCGATGACCGCACCATCGACAGCCATATCAAGCGCGTGCGCCGCAAGTTCCGGCAGGTCGATCCCACATTCGACGCCATCGAGACGCTCTATGGCGCCGGATATCGCTTCTCCGACGAATAGGCCCTCCCCCGCCCGGGAGGAACGCGACCTGTCGCTGCGCTGGTCCGGCCGGGTCAGCCTGACGCCGCGCATCCTGGCGGTGAACATCTTTGCGCTGGTGATGCTGGCGGGCGGGTTCTTCTACCTCGACAGCTATCGCGCGCGCATCGTCGACAGCCGCGTCGAACAGGCGAGCCGCGAGGCACGGTTGATCGCGCAGGCAGTGGCGATGACCCCACCGGACGATCGCACTGCGCTGATCCAGCGTGTCGCGAGCGAGGCGGATATCCGGATCCGCCTGTACGATCGCACAGGGCGGATGACGCTGGATACCCGCGCGCTGGGCCTCAACAATTTCGTGCTGCGCGATCCCGACAAGGATCCGTGGAACCAGAGCGCTGCGCGCTTCCTCGACGCGGTGATCGACACGGTCGCCGGCGCGGATCGCGACCAGCAGTTTCGCGAGCGCGCGCCGACCAAGGGGCTGGACTGGCCCGACATCGCCGCCGCGCTGCGCACCGGGGAGGCCAGTGCGACCGTATGGCGCGCGCCCGATCGCACGCCCGTCATCACCGCCGCTGCGCCCTATGGCCCTGAGGGGGCGGTGTTCACCAGCTCCAACGCGCGCGACATCACCCAGCGGGTGCGGATCGAGCGGTTCCGGCTGGGGCTGGTGCTCGCCTTCACCGCCGGGCTGTCGATCTTCCTGTCGCTGTTCCTNGCNCGCACCATNGTNCGCCCNCTGCGCCGCCTCGCCCGCGCCGCAGTGCGGGTGCGGCTGGGGCGTGCGCGCGAAGTGGTGGTGCCGCGCCTGCCCGAACGGCGCGACGAGATCGGGCACCTCGCCCGCTCGCTGTCGGACATGAGCCTGGCGTTGCGCGCACGCATCGACGCAACCGAGGCGTTCGCGGCAGACCTGGCGCATGAGATCAAGAACCCGCTCGCCTCGCTCCGCTCCGCCGTCGACAGCCTGATGGCGGTGCGCGATCCCGAACTGCAGGCGCAGTTGCTGGCGGTCGTGCGCGACGATGTGCTGCGGCTCGACCGGCTGATCAGCGACATTTCGGAGGCATCGCGGCTCGATGCCCAGCTGTCCCGCGCGAAGTTCGATCCGTTCGATCTGTCCGCGATGCTGGCGGCGATGGTCGAGCAGCGCACCGCGCGCGGGGTCGAGCGCGACATCCGCCTGCGCTTCGACGCGCCGATCGGGCCGATGCCGCGCGTGATGGGCGAAGGCGCACGGCTGGAGCGGGTGTTCGCCAATCTGATCGACAATGCCATCTCCTTCTCCCCCGATGGCGGGACAGTGGCGCTGTCGCTGATCGCTGCGGGCGACATGCTGGAGGCGCGGGTCGAGGACGAGGGGCCGGGCGTGCCCGAGGAAGCGCGCGAGGCAATCTTCCGCCGCTTTCACACCGACCGACCGGAGGGCGAGGAATTCGGCAAACATTCGGGACTGGGGCTTGCGATCGCACGGACCATCGTCGAAGGTCACCAGGGGACAATCGGGGTCGAAACGCGCGAGGACCGCATGCGCGGCGCGCGCTTCGTGGTCCGCCTGCCATTCGTGCAAGCGGGTTGAGCGTACGGGGAGTTAGAAGCGTGGCGATCCTGTCTTCCGAAACGCTGCACGCGTCCTGCGTCGCGATCAACGGGCGCGCTGTGCTTATCGAAGGGCGATCGGGCGAGGGCAAGTCGGACCTGGCGCTGCGCCTCATCGATCGGGGTGCGGCGCTGGTCGCCGACGACTATACCATCTGCACGCGGCGTGACGGCATGCTGCACGCCAAGTCCCCGGCAACGATCGCGGGGAAGATCGAAGTGCGCGGCATCGGCCTGGTCACCCTGCCCCATGCCGACAGCGCGCCGATCGCGCTGCTCGTCACCATCTTCGACGATCCGCCGCGCATGCCGGAAGGGCCGCAATCGCGGAAGATCGCCGGTGTCGACGTGCCGGTGGTCGCTCTCCCCGCACTCGAACCCTCCGCGCCGATCAAGGTCGAGCTCGCGCTGCGCCACATGACGGGAGCGGCACGATGAACAAGCGGCGACCGAAGCAGATATTGCTGGTCACCGGCATGTCGGGCGCGGGCAAGTCGACCGTGCTGCGGACGCTGGAGGATCTTGGCTGGGAAGTGGTGGACAATTTGCCGCTGCTGCTGCTCAACCGCCTGCTCGACACCGACCCGCCCGAGGGCAGCGATGGCGATGATCGCCCGCTCGCGCTCGGCATCGGCACGCGCACCCGCGGCTTCGACGCCGACAGCATCGTGCGCCGCATCAAGAAGCTGCGCGACGAGCGCGGCTATGACATGGGCACCTTGTTTCTCGACTGTGCGGGTGCGGAGCTGGAGCGGCGCTATTCAGAGACGCGCCGCCGCCACCCGCTCGCGCTCGACCGGCCGGCCGGCGACGGAATCGTGCGCGAGCGTGAGTTGCTTCAGCCGCTGCGGCGCTGGGCCAACCGCGTAATCGACACGACCAGCCTGTCGTCGAACGAACTGGCGCAACAGATTCGCTCGACCTTTTCCGGGCGGGGCCTGGGCGAAACGGTGGTGTCGGTGATGTCGTTCGGCTTTGCGCGCGGCGTGCCCACCAGCGCGGATCTGGTGCTCGACATGCGCTTCCTGCGCAACCCGCACTGGGTCGAATCGCTGCGCCCCGGCACGGGCAAGGATGCCGATGTTGCCGATTATGTTGCCGGCGACCGCGCCTATCCCGAAGCGATGACGCGGATCGAGGAGCTGCTGCTGCTGCTCCTCCCCCGCTATCAGGCGGAGGGAAAATCCTATGTTACCATCGCCTTTGGCTGTACCGGCGGGAGACACCGGTCGGTGCATGTCGCCGAACGCGTCGCTGCCCGGTTGCGCGACGCGGGTTTTTCGCCCACGGTGACGCATCGTGACTTGCAAACCGCGCCGCAGGACTCGCTAGAAGGCCCGCCGGTCGGCAAATGAACCGCATGGGACAAGCGTAAAGACATGATTGGACTAGTACTCGTGACGCACGGGCGGCTCGCGGAGGAGTTCGTCGTCGCGATGGAGCATGTCGTCGGCAAGCAGGATCGCATCGCGACGATCTGCATCGGCCCCGAGGACGATATGGAAGAGCGGCGCGCGGACATCGCCAAGGCGATTGTCGCGGTCGATGGCGGACGCGGGGTGATCCTGCTCACCGACCTGTTCGGCGGCACCCCGTCGAACCTGGCCATTTCGCTGCTAGAGGCAGGGAGGGTCGAGGTGATCGCCGGCATCAACCTGCCGATGCTGATTCGCCTGGGCGGCGCGCGCAAGACGATGAAGGTGACGGAGGCGGTCGCCGCCGCGCGTGAGGCGGGGCGCAAATACATCACCGTCGCCTCCGAAGTGCTCGGCGAGGCTGCCGCTTGAGCCGCGTCAGCCGCACCGTCCTGATCGGCAACCGCCGCGGACTGCATGCGCGGGCGAGCGCCAAGTTCGTCACCCTCGCCTCATCGCAGCCATGCGAATTGACCGTCGAGAAGGACGGCAACGCCGTCACCGGCACGTCGATCATGGGCCTGATGATGCTGGGCGCCGCAATGGGCGACACGATCACGATCAGCGCGACCGGCGACGGCGCCGAGGACGCGGTGCTCAAGCTGGTCGAACTGGTCGAGGACCGCTTCGGCGAGGATTGAGTCCGTCGCCCTTTGTCACTATGTGTATCAAAAGGTATAAGGATACACATCATGCGCACAAACATCGTGATCGATGACCAGTTGATGGCGGACGCCATGAAGGCGAGCGGCGCGAAGACAAAGAAGGAAGCCGTTGAAGAGGCCCTCCGCACGATGATCCGTCTGCGCAATCAGGCAGAAATTCGCAAGCTTCGCGGCAAGCTCACGTCTTGGGAGGGCGACCTTGAGGCAATGCGCCTCGACTGATGATCGTTGTTGATTCAAGCATCTGGATTGACTTTTTCCGGGGTGCGGTGACGGATCAGACCGAAACGCTCGACCAGCTGCTGGGCACGGAGGATGTCGCTGTCGGCGATTTGATCCTGACCGAGGTTCTACGTGGCTTTACCAGCGACATGGAATTCGAAAAGGCAAGGCACAGAATGACCGCGCTGCCGGTCGTCCAGATCACCAGCCCAGATATCGCGTTGCAAGCTGCCCAAAACTATCGCGCCCTTCGCAAGCGGGGCATCACCGTGCGCAAGACGATCGACACCCTGATCGCGACGCGCTGTATCGTCGATAACATCCCGCTTCTCTATTCCGACCGGGATTTCGACCCGTTCGTTGAACATCTTGGATTGATCCCGTGCCCCGCGAAATAACCGCCTTTTCCAACCCGCTGGTCAAGCGGGTCCGCAGCTTGCGCGACAAGAAGCATCGTCGCGACGAGGGGCTGTTTCTGGCCGAAGGGCTGCGCATCCTGACCGAGGCGCGGGAGGCGGGGCATCTGCCGACCTATCTGTTCTTCGCCAAGGGGCATGACGGCCATCCGCTGGCACAGGAGCTGATCGCGGCGACCGAGGCATCCGGCGGCGAGGTCATTCAGACCGACAGCGACATTCTCTCCAAACTGTCGGGCAAGGACAATCCCGGCGCGGTCGTGGGCGTATATCGCGAGCTTTCGACCGACCTTTCCCGCATCGACCGCACCGCAGCCCCGCTGTGGCTGGTGGCGGAGCGGCTGCGCGATCCGGGCAATCTCGGCACAATCCTGCGCACCGCCGATGCGGTCGGCGCGGGCGGGCTGATCCTCGTCGATGACTGCGTCGATCCGTTCAGCGTCGAGGCGGTGCGCGCGAGCATGGGCGCGCTGTTCACGATTCCCTTGGCGCGTGCGCCCTGGGCAGAGTTTCACGCCTGGCTGCGCGGCGGTCCCGGCCAGCTGGTCGGGCTCGCGCTGGAGGGTGCGGTCGATTACCGCGCGCCAGACTTTGCCGCGCCGGTGTTTCTGCTGACCGGCAACGAGGCGCAGGGGCTCCCCGCCGACTATGCCGCGGCATGCGATGTGCGCGTGAAAATCCCGATGCTGGGCAAGGCCGACAGCCTCAACGCCGCGGTCGCGACCGCCGTCATGGCCTATACCGTGCTTGACCGAATCCGTCCGTTGGACTGACCGCCCGACCGTTGCACAATCGCAACACGGGCGATCCGCTTCGCTACGCGCTTGGAACAAAACCCTGATTCCGTGCGTCGAACCGGGCAAGTCTGGAGACGAGCCGATGTTTTACGACACGACCCCCTTCACCGCCGAGAACAGCGGCTATCGCATTGCCTTTCGCCCCGGCGAGCAGAATGTGTGCCCCGGATGCGGCCAGTCGCACTGGACGATCGGGCGGATGACCGCCGAATGCGCGTTCTGTGCCACCGCGCTTCCGATCAACAACGGCGGCAGCTTTGGCGCGGGGCGCTTCACGGTCAAGTCGCTGGCGGCCTGAACCCGCTCGGCGGTTTGACCGCCGCCGCCGCCGCGCTATGGCGGGGCCATGACCTCGGCCCCGCTCACCCTCTACAACAGCCTCACCCGCGCGCTCGAACCGTTCGCGCCGATCGACCCCGCCAAGGGCGTGCGCGTGTATTCGTGCGGGCCGACGGTCTATAGCGACCCGCACCTGGGCAATCTGCGAGCTTATGTCTTCACCGACACGCTGAGCCGGGTGCTGCGGTGGAAGGGTCATGCCCTGACCCATGTTGTCAACATCACCGATGTCGGCCATCTGACCTCCGACGCCGATGAGGGTGAGGACAAGATGGAGGCGGCGGCGAAGAAGCGTGGGCTGAGCGCGTGGGACATTTCGCGCCATTATGCCGATGTGTTCCGCCGCAATTTGCGCGACCTCAACATCCGCACCCCCGACCATATGCCGCTGGCGACCGATTATGTCGCCAAGATGATCGAGTTCGCCAGGGGCATCGCCGACCAGCATTGCTACCAGCTCGATAGCGGCCTGTATTTCGACAGCAGCACCGTGCCGGACTATGGCAAGCTGTCGGGTGGGCAGGACGACGCCGGCGAGGGGCGGATCGAGAGCGTCGAGGGCAAGCGCCATCCGCAGGACTTCGCGATCTGGCGCGCCACCCCGCCGGGCGAAACGCGGCAGATGGAGTGGGATTCACCCTGGGGCCGCGGCGCGCCGGGCTGGCACCTCGAATGCTCGGTGATGAGCGCCGAGCTGCTTGGCCTGCCGTTCGACATCCACACCGGCGGGATCGACCATCGCGAGATCCACCACGTCAACGAAATCGCGCAGAACCAGGCGCATTGCGGATGCGCGAACTCGGGCGCGAAAATCTGGATGCACAACAACTTCCTCGTCGATCGCGGCGGGAAAATGTCGAAGTCCAAGGGCGGCATCGCCACGCTCGACGCGCTGGTGGCCAAGGGCGTCCACCCGCTCGCCTATCGCTTGATGTGCCTGAGCGCGCATTANCGCAGCGAGCTGGAGTTCAGCGGCGAGAATCTGATGGCGGCTTTGGTGCGGCTACGTCGGCTGGTGCTCGCGGCAGAGAAGTTCCGCGCGACCGAGGGCAAGGGTGGCGGTAACGCGGCGAGCTATCTCGAACGGCTCGACGCGGCGATGTCCGACGACCTCAACACCCCCAAGGCGCTGCCGGTGCTGGAGGAANTGCTCGCCGACAAGCAATTGGGNCAGGAAGCNCGGCTGATGACGCTGGCGCAGTTCGACACCGCGCTCGGCCTCAACCTGNTNGACCTNNNCCGCGCCGACCTGCGCGTNCGNCCGGCNGATGCACAGGTGACCGAAGCCGAGATCGAAGCCCGCCTCGCCCAGCGCAAGGAAGCCCGCGCCGCGAAGGACTTCGCCCGATCCGACACACTCCGCGACGAGCTGATCGGCGCCGGAGTCGAGGTGATGGACGGAGACCCGATTGGGTGGGACTGGCGGGTGGAGATTTAGCCTGTTTCTGCCCCACCCAGCGCAAACGTCTGCCATACGTCGTTATTGGAGCAATACAAAAATGGTGGAAGACAGACTTCTCCGCTTGTAGTCTCAAGCCATGTATAGAGTGACCGCCTGTTTACTCGCGCTCCCCCTGCTCGTCGGCTCCCAAGGATTGTCGCGCCCCGACAGCACCACGCGAGCCGGTTTGACCTCGATATACCAACTGATCTTGGAAGCACACGACAGCGATGGCGACAAACGGCTGAGCAAAGGTGAGGTTGAAACAATGATTGACTTATCATTGTCCGGCCCGCAACAGGCATCGAGCCGCCGAGAAATGCGTGTGTGGCTTGTTCAAGACTATGCGGATCAAGATTCTAATCGCGATGGTTACGTCGACCTGACTGAACTTCTCAAGAAACCTCTGGAGACGTTTGCCTGCATGGACGCAAACAACGATGGCTCTTTGAGCCAACCAGAAATCAGAGCCGGAATGGCACGCTGCGCTTCGGGCCCAGCCTACATAGCTTCTTAGGTCCGCAGTCCGGCTAGCAAGCCAGTTGCTTCTTAAACGCTTACCTCAAACAAACCCCAAATTGGTCGTCGAATAATTCCCGATATTCGGCAGCACCGTCGACATATTCCCCGCCGACACCCCGAACCAGCTCGCCAGCGTCGCGGCATATTGGTCGACCGAGGTGGTCGGCAGCAGCCGCCCCTGCCCGACATCGCTCGGCGTATTGTGCCCGAAATCGGGGGCGGTGCCATAGATGCGCCCGCCCTGCACCGCGCCGCCCAGCACGAAATGCATGCTACCCCAGCCATGGTCGGAGCCGTCGTCATTCTGGACCAGCGTGCGGCCGAAGTCCGACGCGGTGAAGCTGGTCACCTTGTCCGCCACGCCCAACGCGGCGGTGGTGTCGTAAAAGGCACGCATCGCGTCGGCGACGCGACCGACCAAAGTCGGGTGATCGCGCACGAGGAAATCATGCATGTCCCAGCCGCCAATCGAGACGAAGAACACTTGCCGCTTCGCTCCCAGTTCCTGTGACACCGAGATCAGCCGCGCGACGATCTTGAGCTGGTCCGCCAGCGAATTGCCGGTCGGGAACAGCGTGAAGTTCGCCGCCGGCGCGCTGGCCAGTGCGCCGTTGACCTGGGTGTAGAGATCGAGTGCGCGTTTCGACACGGTGGCGTGTTCGTTGGCGATCAGATTCGCCTGCGCCCCGCCCATCAGCGTGCGCAGCGTGCTCGCGGCGGTGGCCGATCCGAACAGGGTAGATGCGCCGTTGAGCAGCGCGGTCGGCCCGTTGGTGCCGGTTACATATTGGATCGCGCTGCGCCCCGACAGATAGGTCGCATTGCCCGACGCGCTGATACAGGTCAGCGCGCTGGTGCCGTTACCGCTTTGCAGCAGGTCGCCGATGCGCCCGCCCCAGCCCGATGTCGCGCCCTCCGCGCTCGATGCCTGCCAATAGCTTTGCTGGTCATTATGGCTGAACAGCTTGGGCGGCAGCGCGACCGAGGCGGCCTGATATTGTGCCTTGGTCGTCGGACGCACTAAAGTGCCGACATTGAGCACCGGGGCCAGCTTGCCCGCGTTGAACAAGGGCAGCAGCGACGCCATCGTCGGCGCGAGCGCGAATTGTCGCCCGCCCAGAGAATTGCCCGGGTTGAGCAGCGTCGCGGTCAGGCTGTCGCGCGTGTGCCCCAGCGTCGGGCGCTGCGCCAAATAGGCGGCGTGCGTCGCGCTGTCATAGGGCGGCAGCGTGTTGGCGTAATCATTGCCGCCATAGAGGAAGATGCACACCAGCGCCTTGTAATCGCTGGCGACCGCCGCCGATGCTTCGCCGATCGCGGCAAGCTGGGTGACGAAGGGCGCGGCGGCGCCCGCTGCACCGAGCGCGGCGGTGCGCTTCAAAAAGGCGCGGCGCGATTGGTTCTGGTCCATGTCCCGGCCCCTCACTTCAACGTCAGAAATTCGGGCGACGCCATCGTCAGCAGGACGGCGATCGCGATGCGGTTGTTGGTGTTGGTCGAACTATCGACAGCAGTGCGGATCGCCGTCACCGTGGCGCTGGAAAGCTGTCCAGCGGCGAGCCACAGATTGATCCGGTCGACCAATGCCGCGCTGTCCCCGGCGATGCCGCTGATCGACCCGTAGTCCGTGCGCAGATCGGTCGTGTTGTTCACCACCGATTGCATGTAATTCACATATCCGACGACGCTGATTTCATTGGTGATTTGCAATTCCGGCGCGACCAGTCCCGCGCTCGCGATCGGGGTGTTGGGCGGGGTGTAGCCGGGGCGGAAGAAGTTGAACACCGACGGGCTGCGGCCCATTGCCTGCGCCAGCCGGTTGGTCGAGTTGCTGGTGTCTCCCGTCGTCCAGTTGCCCGAGTTCGATGTCGCCCCGAACGCGCGCGCCCATGCCGTCAGGCGCATGACCGGTTCGCGCAGCTTGCCCGCGCTGGTCGCTGTGGGTTCGGTCCGCGCTTCAGTGTCCATCAGGATCGCGCGGATCACCGCCTGCATGTCGCCGCGCACGCCCGATCCGTTATCGGCGAACTTCGCCGCGACGCGCCCGATATAGGCCGCTGAAGGGTTACTGGTGACCAGCCGCTGGATCAGCTGCTTCGACACGAACGGCGGCACATTGGGATGCGCGAAGATCGTGTCGAGCGCTTGGCGGATCGCATCTGCGCCCGATGCTCCGGCGGCGACGGTCGTGCCGAGGAAGGTCGACGCACCGGTTTCATGCTGCCCGGTGTTGAAGATCATCGCGCGGCGATAGCGATCGGGGGTCGTGTTATCCGACCCGTCGAGCACGAGCCCCGTGAACACGCGCGCCAACCCCGACACGTCCGCCGGCGTGTAGGTTTCGACCGGCTGTCCGCCCGATGTCACGACGCTGCCATCCATGTTCAGCCGCACCAGCCCGATGGTGAACAGCTGCATCAACTCACGCGCATAATTCTCGTCCGGGACCGATCCGGTGCTGGCATTCGCCTTGCGGTTGCCGAGGAAGGTCAGGAACGACCCCATGGCGGCGTTATAGGTCACGCGCTCGATTAACGTCCGGAAATTGCCGAACGCATTGTCCATGAGGATGTCGACATAGGCGGCCATGGAAAACTGCCGCCAGCTCAGGTTCACCCCGCCAATGCCGACCACCAGCATTTCGAGCAGCGCCATGCCGACGCGCTGGCGCAGCTGGTCGCCCGCCCCGGTCAGCTGGCTCCACATCGCATTGTCGAAGCCGCTTTCGTTATTCATGTTGGTGGTGACGTTATAGCCCTTGCTCACCAGCCAGTCCCACAATGTGGTCGGGCGCGGCTTGGCGAATTCGGCGGTGATCCACGCGTCATAGCCGCGCGCCTGAACGTCGGCGATGTCGGCAGCGGTCGCGCCCATCGTTGCCTGCGACAGGAAACGGCTGGCCTGCGCG